>FUFK010041408.1_pt1 | contig 56953 bp, 72 predicted proteins | sample 1021851 | NCBI WGS metagenome assembly FUFK01 (sample SAMEA51879418, study PRJEB19060) | metagenome
CAGGTTCAGACCCAATGGCAGCAATCGGTCAAAAGATCGGTGCTTACATTGCAAACCAAAGACAGAAAGATTTATTGGCTTGTCTTGATGGTGTATTTGGTTCTGTTAACTCAACAGACTCTAACGCAGCATTTTTTGGTTTAACAATTGATGGTGGTTCATCTGATACACCTACTGGCCTTTCGCCAAGACACGTTGCAAAAGCAAGGTCAATTCTTGGAGATCAAGGCGACAAATTGACCGCAGTTTGTATGCACAGTAAAGTTTACTATGATCTCGTTGAGAGAAAGATGGTTGACTATGTTCTTGCAAGTGATGGTAATGGTGGTTCTGCAACAGCATCTGGTGGTTCAATTACTGGGGCATATACTGCAGGTAACGATACAGTACCTACATACTGTGGCCTCAGAGTTATTGTTTCAGATGACGTTTCTACCGCAGGGTCAGGTTCGTCAACTGAATACAGTACATATTTCTTTACTGCAGGTGCAGTAGCAAGTGGAGAGCAAGCAGGTTTAACAACTGAAACTGACAGAGATATTCTGGCAAAATCAGATGCTATGGCTATTGACTTGCACTACACATATCATCCTGTTGGTTCAAAATGGGCAGTTACAACAACTAACCCAAACAGAACACAACTTGGTACAGTAGGCAACTGGTCGAAAGTCTACGAGACAAAAAATATTGGTATCGTTAGAGCTACTAACGTATCAACTCAAGACTAGGAGTAATTAATCATGCCAAGTCAATTTGAAGTTACTGCTGGCAAACTTACAGGACCAACAACTGGTGGGACTGTAACTCAGGCCACAAATAAATCAACAGGTGTAACTCTTAATACTGAGAGTGGACAGATTACAATGAACAATGCACAGCTTAATGCTGGTGTTGAAGTAACATTCGAAGTAACAAACGATAAAATCGCTGCTACTGATTGTGTTGTTGTTAATCATGGTTCAGGTGGAACAGCAGGTTCTTATCTTGTAGGTGTCAGCGAAATAGCTGCTGGTACATTCAAGATTACTGTTACCAACGCATCTGCTGGAAACCTAAGTGAAGCAATAGTTATTAACTTTGTAGCATTGAAAGGTGCTTCTAGTTAATGGGTATCTTTGCTTTTAGGCGAATGAGAGAACAGGAGCTTACCAAATTGGTAGCTCCTGTACCTCAACCAAAATTAAAACGTAAGCCAAAATCAAAAACTAATGGCAATAACGATAGACGCAACAGTAGGGGGAGCATCAGCCAACAGTTACATAACTCTGTCTGACGCTAATTCCATAATTGAAGGATTAATTCTTGATGATGATGTTTCAGCATGGGATGGTTCATCCAATGATAATAAAAACAGGGCTTTATACACTGCTGCGATAAGGGTTGATCGAGAAAGATTTTTAGGTGCAAGGGTTACAGATACCCAAGCATTGCAATGGCCTAGAACTGGTGTAAGAAAACCAGATACTTATATAAACACCTACGCTACAGGTTTTCCATTTCGTATATCAACTGATTATTTTACAGATACAGAAATACCAGAACAAGTTAAAAAAGCACAAGTTATATTAGCTGTTTACTTGAATAACAACAGAGATGGTTTAGGATTAAGTGGTCTTGAAGATTTTAAAAATGTAAAAATTGGTAACCTAGATGCAACACCGAATTTTTATGGTTCGGTTGGTGCAGATAGAGTACCACCACTTTTCGAAAGATACTTTACTGGATTGAGAATTAGTGGACCCGGAAACATTGCTATTAAAAGGAGTTAAAATGAGCTATTATCCAGCAGCAAAAATTATTAATGACACATCAGAACACACAGGTAGATTTGGTTGTGTTCAAGCAATCAAAGATTCTGAAATTGCAACATTAGTAGCAGAGAATGTTACTGGTGATCTTACAAGTATTGATTTAAAATCTAATTGTAAAATTGAAGGTGTTATTACTAGCATCACACTTGCAAGTGGAACTGTTGTTGCTTATAGCTTATAATGGGTATTGCATCTTCACTAAGAAAAGTTGCTACTAAAGGTTTATCAAAACTTGGTGGAAATATAACTATTAGGCAAATCACTAATGGTTCATATAACACTACAACAGGAGTAGTAAGTGAAAGCAATAGTGATACTGTTGTAAAAGCAGTTATAGAAAATGTTAATAATTCTGAGGTAAATGACCAAATCCAAGCACAAGACAAAAAAATAACTATTTCTGCAGGTGATATTACATTTACACCTACTCCGAAAGATAAAGTATTAGTTAGTTCAGTTGTTTATAAAATTATTTCTGTTGCAACTAATGAGCAAAATAATACTGCTATAACTTACGAATTATTAGTGAGGTCTTAATGACAAGACAAATAAGATTAGATCAAATAGACGATTTGATGGGAGAAGCAGTACAAAAATTAGTACAAAAAACCACTTTGCGTTGGACAGAACTATCAAAAAAAGCAACACCTGTTGTAAGTGGTAATTTAAGAAATGGTTGGAAAACTGATATTAAAAAATTAAAAGGTACTATTATAAATAATATTGAATATGCTGAACCAGTTATATATGGTACTGCCCTACCTCCTAGTTGGAAGGGCAGATATAGAACAAAGAAACAGACCATAAAAGGTTTTCCAGAATTACAGGCAAAACAATTAACTACACAATATATTCCTAATGAATTAAGAAAAATTATTAGGAGTATGTAATGGCTGCAATTGATCTTAATACAGTACGATCTACTATTGAGTCTAGGTTGTCAACAGAACTTGCTAGTAGCCCTGCAATTCCTNTTGTATTTAGTAACCAACCATTTGATGCTACAAGTAATGAGAGCTTCGTTCAATGCGAAATTAGTTTTGGTTCTGGTGCAATAGAATCTCAAGGCGACCAAACAAATGCTAATACATTAATCGTAGGCTTACTAACTTTAAATGTATTTACTGAACAGGGTATTGGTTCTGGTGGAAATTTTACTATTTGCAAACGTCTTAGAGACTTATACAATAGGATAACAGTTTCAGGTGTTATCTTTGATGCGGTAGTTGGACCGGAAATTCTTACACAACCCCCCGAAGGTAAGTTTGTAACACAACTAAGAATTACATTTGAAACATACGAAGGGCTTTAATTATGGAAAAATCTGAAATAACAGAACAAATGCTTGATGCAATTGAAGCTGTTAAAGGTAGACGTGATCCTAGTTATTGGGATGGTCGTTGCAAAAGATATATGGAAAACCAAGAAAATTTAAAAAAAGATGTGAAAAAACACAAAAAAGGCTAATATAAAATAAATACTTTTATCTTGTTATGGCTATTAAAGGTGATGTAGGAAAAATTATGTTTGAAAACGCTGGCGGTACTGAAGCTGACGTTGGACAAACAAGAGCTTGGTCTTTGTCTATAACAAAAGACACTATGGAAACAACCAAACAAGGCGATACATTTAAAACTCGTATTGGCGGTTTAATAGATGGAGAAGGTTCAGCAGAACTTCTTTATAATCCTTCAGAGACAGGAGCAGGTTATACAACCTTTATTGATGATGTTCTTACTACAGGCGATAATGCCGACGCATTATTTGAGTTATTTCCTGATTCAGCAACTTCAGCAAAAAAAATTAGTTTTGCAGGGGTTATTACAAACGCAGAATATGGTGCAACCCTTGGTGAGGTTCAAATAATAAACATTACTTTTCAGACAAGTGGTACCATTACTTCAGCTATATAGTATATTAGTGTAATACAATTAATATTTTATGTCAGCAAAAAGAACAATCGACCTTTTGACTTCATCCTATGGGGATGAAATGTCAACCAGAAGAAAGTATGAATTTAAAAATTCTAAAGGCGAAAAAATTGTAGATTTATATTTTAAACCTTTAACTAGATATGACAGACAAAAAGCTCAAAGTGCTACTGGTACAGATGAAGCTTTAACAGTTTCAACTCAATTACTTTGTCAAATGGCAGAGCTTGAAGATGGTACAAAGGCTTTTAGTATTGCAGATGCACCAAATTTACAAAGAGAATTGCCAGAAAATGTATTAAATGAAATAGAACTTTTTTTATTTAATATTAAACTTGATACAGATACAGCAAAAAAAGATTAAAGCGAGATAACTGGTTAAATTTTGAGTTTTTTCTCGCAACAGAATTAGGAAAGACATTAAAAGAATTAAGACAGCTTATAACACAAGAAGAGTTAATATATTGGGCGGCTTATTACGAAAATAAACACGAAAAAGAAAAAAGACTTTATAGCAAAGCAAAAAACAGGTAGTATGTAANAAATAGATTTTGTTTTATTTAAGTGGCAGAAAGTATAGTTACCTTAAGAGTTGAAGCAAGAAATGCAATATCTTCTTTAAATAAAACTTCACAAGCCACAAAATCGCTTTCAAGAAATGCAAATGGTGCTACAAAATCTTTGGCTGCAACCTCAACTGCAGCTAAAGGTTTAGGTGCATCATTAGCCACTTCACTTGCACCATTAATTACTTTAGGTGCTGCTGTTGCAACAGTAAGTAATGCAATAGGGACTTTTCAAGCTAGAGAAAGAGATGTTGCAATACTTACTCAGGGTTTACAAAATTTAGGTGCTGGTACTGCTCAACTAAATGAATTACAAGAAGCAGCAAATAAATTAGGTAACCAAACTTTATTTAACCAAGAAGAATTTACAAGAGGTTTTAACTTATTAACAAGTTTTAGAAATATTGGTGTTGATTCATATTCAAGAGTTGCACAGGCGGCTGCAGACATTGCTCAAGTTAACCAAGTAGATGTAAATACCTCCTTTATGCAATTAGCAAAGGCATTGCAAGATCCAGAAAGAAACTTATCTAATTTGAACAGATCAGGTATTGCTTTTACCAAGCAACAAACAGAAGTAATAAAAGAGTTAATGAAAACCAATCAAGTTGCAGAGGCTCATGCAATGATTTTATCTATTGTTGAAGAAAGTTATAATGGTCTTGCACAAGCTGCTGCAGAGGGATTTGCTGGTGAAGTTGATTCATTAGGCGAATCATTTAGAGATTTTTCAGAGACATTAGGAAAAGCATTAGAACCTTCTTTAATAGCAGCTACCAAAGGTTTAACTGCTTTGATTACCGCTGCAGATAATCTTTTTAAATCGCCACTTGGCAAAACTGCTGCGTTGTTTACAGCGATTGCTCTTGCTGCAAAAGGTGTAATAATAGCATTACCAATAATAAGTGCTGGTTTAATAAAAGTTGCGGCTGCAGGGGGTATAGCCACAATTGCTCTTAATGCAATACCATTTGTTGCTATAGCTACAGGTGTAGGTCTTTTAACGACAGCATTCTTTAAATTAAATGGTGAACAAAAAAAATATAATGAATTAATTAATGCAGGTGGTGAAGCTGATGTAACGCAAGCTATAAAAGATCAAGAAGAGGCTATTGCAGCAATTGACAAACAATTAAACGAAACTACCAAAAGAGGGAAAACTCGTTTGTTTCAGAAAAAAGCAGAGGCAGAACAAGATTTAAAAATGTTAAAAGGTAGACTTCAAACTATTGAATCTGATAAAAAAATTCTAGAAGCTAAAAATAATATTGTTGCTCTTAAAGACAAAGAAAATAAATTAGAAGAAGGTCAAACGAAAAAATTTGAAGAATTTATAAAAAAACAACAACTTTCAAAGGAATTATTAGAAGCAAGTGTTAATGGAAACAGGGAAGAAGTAGAGCTACAGCAAGCAATAAATGCTGCTGTTGAAATACATGGTGAAAAAAATAGACAAAAAATAACAGATATCTTGACAGCAAATGCTGGTTTATCAGATCAAGTAGACAAATTAAAAGAAACTGGTAATGCCGCAAAAGACCTAGAAGATACTTTTGCACAAATAGGATTAACTATTGGAACACAAATAGAGGATGCCTTGGTAGGTGCTATTAATGGTACAAAATCATTGGGTGAATCAGCAAAAGCAATTTTAAATGATTTAGCAAATTCATTGTTAAGAATGGGTATTAATTCAATGCTTGGTGGTATCTTTGGCGGTACTGGCATTGGTAGTTTCTTGGGGTTTGCCAATGGTGGTAGACCTCCTGTTGGCAAACCATCAATAGTTGGAGAAAAAGGACCAGAATTATTTGTACCTTCTTCTGCTGGTACTATTATTCCAAATGACAAATTAAGTGGAGGCGGATTAACGAATAATATTGTTGTAAACGTAAGCATGGAAGGTGGTGTTGATGCTCAAGGTGGAGAAGAAGATGGCAGACAACTTGGAAGGCTTATTGCGGTAGCAGTACAATCTGAGATAATACAACAAAAAAGAGCAGGGGGATTATTAGCATAATGGCAACTTTTCCAGATATTAAACCTAGCTATGGCACAAGAAAAAATAACGCTCCTATAAATAGAGTTATAAGATTTGCAGATGGGTTTGAGCAACGTATAGTTTTTGGACTTGCACAAAATCAAAATCCTAAAACATTCAACTTTACTTGGAATGTATCTGAAACAGAATCAGATACAATTGAAACTTTTTTAGATGCTCGAGCATTAGATCAAGATAGTTTTGAATATACACCAGAAGGTGAATCTGAGAAAAAATTTGTTTGTGAAAGATGGTCAAAAAGTATTCCATACAACAATAGAGCAACCATAACCGCAACTTTTCGAGAGGTGTTTGAACCATGAGTACTGCCCCAATAATTACGGATTTACAAAAAATAAATCCTTCTGCCATAATTGAACTTTTTACTTTAGAAACAACTGTCGCTTTACATGGGTCTGCACAAACTTACAGATTTCACAACGGAACAAGTCTTCTTAACAATGGAGATATAGTTTGGGCTGGTAATAATTATATAAAGCTACCAATTACAGCAGATGGATTTGCTTATCAACGAGGGCAGATTCCTAGACCAACTCTCACAGTTAGTAATGCTCTTGGAACTATCACAGCTATTTTATTAAATGTAAACCAAGTAACAACAGGAAATGATTTAACAGGAGCAACTGTGACTAGAATAAGAACGCTTGCTAGATACCTTGATAATGTTAATTTTCCTATAACTTCAACCACCACAACAACAACACAAACTATTGCTGACCCATCAGATGCTGAAACTGTTACATATACAGTAACAGTGGTAAATGTAGGAGGTTCTAATATTTTTGCTATTAATGGTTCGAATAATCCTGTAATAACAATGAAACGAGGTTCGACTTACATTTTTAATCAATCCCATAACTCAAATGTTGGGCATCCATTAAGAATTAAATCTGATTCTGGAGGGCAACAATCTACAACAAATGCTGGAACACTTGGAACAGATGCAACGGTTACTTATTCACCACTTTACNCCACTGCCCCAAGCGATTTAAGATACTATTGCACAGTACATGGAAATGGTATGGGTAACACCATCACAATGAATAATCCAAACACTACAACCCAAACGATAACATCAACATCAACTCAACAAGTTAATAATTTAGGAACACCAGACCCTTCAGCAGAATTTCCAAGAGAAATATATAAAATTGATAGAAAATCTACAGAAAATAGAGAGATAGTTCAATTTGAACTTGCTGCTCCTTTTGATCTTGCTGGTGTAAGAAGTCCAAAGCGTATTTGCACTAGAGATTCATTTCCTAGTATTGGTACATTTATTGCATGACTTGGAAAGATTCTGCTCTTGCTCATGCGAAAGACCAAGATCCTAATGAATCATGTGGTCTTTTGTTAAACATCAGAGGAAAAGAAAAATATTTTCCTTGTCGTAATTTATCTCAAACTGCATTTCAATGTTTTATTATTGACCCTGAGGACTATGTAAAAGCAGATAATACAGGAGATATTGTTGCTGTAGTTCATAGTCACCCTGTAACACCCCCAATTGCTAGTCAATCAGATAAAGTTGCTTGTGAACAAAGCAATCTTAAATGGTACATAGTAAACCCTAAAACAGAAACTTGGGGATATTTAGAACCTTCAGGTTATAAAGCCCCTATTCTTGGAAGAGAATGGGCTTGGGGAGTTTCGGATTGTTGGTCCTTAGTTCGAGATTGGTATAAAGAGGAATTAAATATTGAATTAAGAGATTGGAACAGACCTACAACATTAGAAGATTTTAATGAAGACCCTATGTTTGAAAGATGTGCTTGGAGAACTGGTTTTCGAGAACTAAGAATTGATGAAAAATTAGAAAATGGTGATTTATTATTTATGTCAATTTTGAGTAATAACTTAAATCATGTCGCAATTTTTTTAGATGGGGATGTTTTACATCATTTAACAGATAGACTATCTTGTAAAGAACCATACTCAGAATGGTTGCTAAAATGCACAGGAAAGAGGTTGCGTTATGTTGCGTAAAATTAAACTATATGGAGATTTAGCTACTTTTGTAGGTCATAAAGAATTTGAAGTTAAAGCTGATTCAATATCTCATGCTGTAAGTTTTCTTGTAAATAATTTTGAAGGAATAGAAAAATATATGAATCCTAAATTTTACCAAGTTAAAGTTGGTAATTATGCTATTGATAAAACTGAAATATATTATCCAATAGGACAGCAAGATATTCATTTTGTTCCTGTAATTCAAGGTGCTGGTGGTGTAGGAAGAGTTTTAGCTGGTGCAGCATTAATTGGAATTGCTTTTGCTACTGCTGGAACAGGTGTTGCGGCTGCCGGTGGTTTATTTAGTAAAGCTGGTTTTGCTGCGGCAGGTTTTGGAACTAAAGCTGCTTTAGGTATTGGTGCTGGTTTGCTTTTAGGTGGTGTTAGTGAAATGTTGTTTCCTTTGCCGAAACCTAAAGAATTTAGTTCAGAACAAGACCCTAGAATATCTTTTAATTTTAGTGGAACATCTAATACATCAAGGGCTGGAACACCAGTTCCGATTTGTTACGGAGAAATTATTACTGGTTCTGTTGTTATAAGTGGAGCTATTGATACCGAACAGGTGAGAGCATGACAAAACCAAAAGTTATAAGAGGTTCTGGTGGTAGGAGAAGTCCTCCACCACCACCACAGCCAACAAGAACTCCCGATACTTTACACAGTAGGCAGTTTGCTACTTTCCTTGATCTTATTTCTGAAGGGGAGATAGAAGGTTTTGCAACAGCATCTAAAGAAGGTCTTTCTCAAGGAACAACTGCATATACAAATGCTGCATTAAAGGATGTAATTCTTAATGATACTCCTGTTTTAAAAGCAAGTGCAAATTCAGCAAGTCCATCTTCAACTGATTTTAATTTTCAAGATGTAACTTTTAAACCTAGATTTGGAACTGCAAATCAAACAAAAGTTGAGGGTATTGAGAGCAGTTCTTCTGTTACAGCAGTTGGGGTTACAGTTACAGCATCAAGTCCAGTTACAAGACAGATAACCAATACAAATGTTGACGCTGCAAAAATTACAATAACTTTTCCACAAATACAAAAAGCAACAGATAAAGGCGATTTACTTGGTTCTTCTGTTTCTCTTAAAATTTCTGTTCAATATAATTCTGGTGGTTTTACTGATGTTATAAGTGACACAATTACAGGTAGAACTGCTGATGCCTACCAGAGAGATTACAGAGTTGAATTAACTGGTGCTTTTCCTGTTGATATTAGAGTTTCAAGGACAACAGCAGATAGTACAGAGGCAAATTTAGTTAATGCTTTTCAATGGACAAATATTGGAGAAATTATAGATGATGCCAATACTTATGCAAATAGTGCTTACGCTGCAATCAGACTTGATTCAATGCAATTTAGTACAATTCCAAGTCGTAAATATAGAATTAGAGGAGTAAAAGTAAGAATACCGGGTGCAGGGGCAAACAGTTCTGGTACTCCAAGTGTTGACAGTACAACTGGTCGTATTGTTTATCCTGATGGATATATTTTTAATGGTGTTCTGGGAGCAGCTANATGGTGTTCCTGTCCAGCAATGATTCTTTTAGACTTATTGACTAATACTAGATATGGATTTGGCGACCATATAACTGATAGTTCTCTTGATTTATTTTCTTTTGTAACTGCTAGTAAGTTTGCAAACACATTAGTTTCAGATGGTTTAGGAGGTCAAGAAGCTAGGTTTAGTTGTAATGTAAATATTCAAGGNAGTGCAGAAGCTTTTGATCTTATAAATGAACTTGCTGGTGTAATGAGATGCATGCCTATTTGGTCTGCTGGTAGTATTTCTCTTAAACAAGACAGTCCAGCAACAGCTTCTTATTTATTTAATTTAAGCAATATTACAGGTGATGGGTTTACTTATTCTGGCAGCAGTTTAAAACAGCGTCATAGTGTTGTTTCTGTATCTTATTTTAATATGGACACTCAAGATATAGATTTTGAGGTTGTAGAAGATGCAAACTTGATAAGCAAAATTGGTTCAAGTATTAAACAAATAAAAGCTTTTGCCTGTACTTCAAGAGGGCAAGCGGCTAGATTAGGTCGAGCAATATTATTTGGTGAAGCAAATGAGACAGAAGTTTGTAGTTTTACAACGTCTATTGATAGCGGCATAGTGGTTAGGCCGTCAGCAATTATCGAAATTGCTGACCCTGTAAGAAGTGGACTAAGAAGAGGTGGCAAAATATCCTCTGTCACTTCAACAACTGTAATTACCGTTGATGATTCTACAAACACAGATTTACCTTCTACAAACAATGCAAAACTATCTGTAATTCTTCCTAATGGAACAGTAGAAACAAAAGACATAAGTTCTGTTTCTGGGGCAACAATTACTGTCTCAAGTGCTTTTTCTCAAGCACCTAATGTCAATGCAAACTGGGTTATATCAGATGATACTGTTCAAACACAATTATTCAGAGTTATTACTGTTGAAGAGGTTGACGGAATAAACTATGCAATCACAGCTTTATCTTATGTAAATGACAAATATGCTTTTATTGAAGATGGTTCTTCATTGCCGACTAGAACAGTATCAATATTAAATGAATTAAAAGACCCACCAACATCACTACAGGCAGAAGAAAAAATTGTTGAGATAAATAATGCTGCTGTGTCTAAATTATTTATTAGTTGGCAACCTGTTGTAGGTGTGACTCAATATCAAGTTAATTATAGATTTAATAACGGTAATTTTATTTCAACAACAACTTCTAGCCCAGATTTTCAAATATTTAATACTGATATTGGTACTTATGAAATTCAAGTATTCAGTTTTAATGCAGCCTTGCAAACAAGTTCTACTTCGTCTGATTTAACTTTTAATGCTGTTGGTAAGACTGCAATTCCAGCAAACATTACTGGGTTGACCGCAGAGCCAATAAATGAAAAGTTAATAAGACTAAGATGGAATCAAGCTACAGAACTAGATGTCAGATTAGGAGGTCTTATTCACTTAAGACATTCTCCTCTTGTTGATGGGAGTGGTACTTTTTCTAACAGTACAGATTTAATTCAAGCTCTTAGTGGTGTTACAACTTCTGCGGAAGTTCCCTATCTTGAAGGAGAATATATACTTCGCAGTCAGGATTCAGGAGGCCGTTTTTGTGCTGGTGATACAAGTGTAATTATTGATTTACCAGATAATCAAGATGCTTTATTAACACAAACTAGAAGAGAAGATACTGACAGTCCTAAATTTCAAGGAACAAAAACTAATGTGGCTTTCGATGCAACTACTAATACAATTAATCTTGTAGGGGGTGGAAATTTTGATTCTATTACGGACTTCGATGCTGTTGGTTCAATAGATGATTTTGGTGGAATTGTTCCAGAAGGTACTTATGATTTTGGAGGAACTGCTGGTGGAGATACTTTAGATTTAGGTGCTGTATTTAGTGTAGATTTTAAACGTCATTTTTTAACAGAAGCATTTTATCCTTCAGATTTATTTGATTCTAGAGGATTAATTGATGATATTACAGACTTTGATGGAGCTACAGCTACAGAAGTTAACGCTGAAATGTTAGTAAGAGTTACACAGGACAACCCTTCTAGCTCACCAACTTACACAGGTTTTCAAACCTTTGCNAATGGAACTTATAAAGGAAGAGGNTTTCAGTTTAGAGCAAAACTTACAAGTAAGGATGTTGCTCAAGATATAAAAGTTTCACAATTGGGATATACAGCAACAATACAAAGAAGAACAGAACAGGGAAATCTTACTGCTAGTGGAGCAGGAGCAAAGGCTGTAACTTTTCAACATCCATTTTTTGTCGGTACTTCTAATACTGAGGGTGGTGCAAATGCACATCTACCATCAATCGGGATAAACGCACATAATTTAGCAAGTGGTGACTTTTTTGAGATTTCTAGTATATCTAGTACAGGTTTTACAGTACACTTTAAGAACTCCTCAAATGCTTCGGTTGATAGAAATTTTACATATCAGGCTGTCGGATTTGGTAAAGGAGGGTAGAATAAGCACAATGTTAGTAATCTAAATGGCAGAACACGATTTTATAATTGATAACGGAACAGGTAGTGCTGTAAGATCGGACATCAATAGTGTTTTACAAGCTATTGCATCTAATAATAGTAAGTCTGGTGCTTTAACAACAAATTATGCTTATCAGTGGCACGTTGATACTTCTGATGGCAACTTAAAAATAAGAAATGCAGCTAATAATGGTTATGTAACTATTGGTCCTGTTGCTACTACAAACTTTGGTCTTGCACCTCTTAGTGGTGGAACTTTCACAGGAAAAGTAATTCATAACTATACCTCTAGTTTAAATATTCCCTCTGGTACGACAGCCCAGAGGGATGGTAGCCCTGCTGTTGGTATGTTTAGGCATAACTCAACTCTTAATCAGTTTGAAGGCTATAACAATGGTGCTTGGGGTGCGATTGGTGGAGGTGCAGGTGCTACTGGTGGCGGTACTGATGAAGTGTTTTTTGAGAATGATCAAACTGCTACAACATCTTACACATTGAGCAGTGGTAAAAATGCTCATACTGTAAGTCCTACAATAAACTCAGGTGTTACTATTACTGTGCCATCTGGTGCAATCCTTGTTATTCTTTAATTATGGCTTTAAATATTAACGGTACTACTGGTATTTCTGGGGTTGATGGAAGTGTATCCGCACCAGCATTAACAGGAACGGATAGCAATACTGGTATAACATTCCCTGCTGCTGACACTATTAAATTTTCAACTGGTGGTGTTGAAAGAATATCAATAACAAATAGTGGAATTTCTGGAACTGGAATATCTGCCGGCTTTACACCAGAAGCAGATGGTTACAGACTTACTTCTGACTTTTCTAGTAGTGCTGATCCTATTACTAGTAATTGGGAAAGAAACGATAATACATGGGAGGGAACAGGATATTTAGGTTCTTCATTAATTACTCAATCTAGTGGTATATTCACTTTTGCAAAAACTGGTTGGTATTATTTTTATCTACAACATGATTCTCAAATAGGTGGTGGTAATTCAGATGGTTTTAATCAATTTTTTGCAAGTATAAGTACAAATAGTGGAAGTGCATATACTAATTTTTGTGAAAATGATGGTTGGTTTGGAGATAATGTTAGTTCAAAATATATGGTCAAAAGTTCTAGTGCTTTGATAAAAGTAGCTGATGCTAGTACTTACAGAATAAAAATATCACAGGCTGCTGGTTCTAGTGCAACTACAACCAAAGGCAGTTCATATAAGTTAAGAACTGGATTTATTTTACTTCGTATAGGAGATGCATAAATGAGACCATCACACATAGAAGATTATCTTGTAACTGTAAGAGATGGACAATGGTTTGGGTGGTCTGATTCAAAAAACAAAATCTATGCAAACTTAGTTGTGCATGATGGAGGTTCTAAACCTACAGAGTCAGATTGCACTACAGGACTAGCAACATTACAAGCTGCATGGGATTTAGAAAATGACAGTTATAAATCTAAAAGAAGAGCAGAATACCCCTCTATTGTTGACCAGTTAGACGACATCTATAATAATGGTATAGACGCTTGGAAGGCCACTATCAAAACAACCAAAGACAAATATCCTAAACCATGACAGCAAAGATTAAACTAAACTCAGCATCAGGTGGTGGGTCTATAAGTATTCAAGCACCATCATCTTCTAGTAATAACAGAGTTATATCTTTACCTGACATTGCCGATGGAACGCTTGTTACAAGTCAGAGTACACTTGATGCGACAAAACTTTCTGGTGCTTTACCTGCTATTAGTGGTGCGAACTTAACTGGATTAGCTGCTGGAAAATTTGCTAGTTATGCAATTATCTGTCAAACATCTAGTTCTGGTTCTCATGGTGGTTCTTTTTCAAGTGGAGATTGGAGAACTAGAGAATTAAACACAGAACTTGCTGATGCAGATGGAATAGTNAGTATTTCTAGTAATCAATTTACATTACAAGCTGGTAGTTACATGATTCATGCTATTGCCCCTGCACAAAGTGTAGTTACTCACAAAGCTAAAATTCGCAATGTAACTGATAGTTCCGATGCAATAATTGGTTCTAGTGCATACTCAAGTCAAGATACTGGCGGTTTAGATAGTGTTACTAATTCATTTGTAAAAGGTAGAATAACTATATCTGGAGCTAAAACTTTTGAACTACAACATAGATGCCAAGTTACTAGAAATGGTGCTGGATTTGGACAACCATCAGGTTTTGGAGTTGATGAGATTTATTCTATAGTTGAAATTTACAAGGAGAATTAAACATGGCAATCAACCCTGATACAGATATAAACATGGCTTTAGTCCAACTAGGAAAAAACGCTAATTTTTATAAATTAGACAAAAATACAGTTCCGCATAAAATTATCGAGTGGAGTTCTGATAATAAGGATAAACAACCAACAGATAATGAACTTAATAAAGCTTACACTGATTGGAAGACAGCAGAGGAATACAAAATAAAAAGAATAGAAACTGGCACTACAACTTACGCACCAACAAGGGAGCAAATGGCAATGTTGTATGACGATATTATTGCAGGTAAATTAGATGCAACAGGCAGTTTTGCTGCTCACAATAAAGCGGTTAAAGACGCTAACCCAAAACCTAGTTAATTATGTCAGAGATCAAAGTAAATTCGATAAAAGGGGTAGGAGCTAGTGCTGCTGCTGTAACCATTCACAACACTGATGGAACGTGTACTTTAGCAAGTGGTTCAAAATTAAATAATTGCACGACAGAAGGTACAACAAATTTAACAATTGCTGATGGAAATTTAGTTATTGCAAATGGTCATGGAATAGATTTTAATGCTACGGCAAATGCTATTCCCGGCCAATTTAATCCTCCTCGTACAACCAACCCAACAACAGATTCAGAGTTATTTCACGACTATGAATATGGGACTTGGAATCCTGTGGTATGGACATCTAATGGGGCTACAAACGCAACGATTAATACTATAGGCGGTCACTATGTAAAAGTAGGAAGATTAGTTTATCTTACTTTTTATTGTAATTGGAGTGGAGCTTCAAATCATGGTAATTACATTTACTTCAATGGGTTTCCTTTTCTTTCTGCTGCAAATAGTGGACAAGATTATAATTATGGTATGGGTTCTTGCCAAATTAACGGATTTTCATTCGGGAACGGAGGTCCGCAACTACACCAAGGGGAAGCATCAACAGGCTGTAACCTTGTATCAAACGTAAGTGGTGGTAACTCTCAAAATGATGGTCCTACAAATACTGGTNTGGTTATTGGTAATATATCGTATGTTGCTAGTTATTAGACCGTGCTACGTCTTTAAACTAAGCCTAAACCTGTTTTAATCGGAGATTAATCCTAATGGCACTTACTGAATCAGTTGAATACGACAAAATAGAAGTTATCTCTGAATACAAAGTTGTTCAAGTTCGAAAAGCAACTGTTATTAAAAGAGATGGAGTTGAGATTAGTGGCTCAAGATCATTCAGTAGATATACTTTAGATCCCGGAACGCTTGATGGTTCTGATAATTTAATTGATAATCCTTTAGATAAAGAGACTGATGGTGTAACCGCTATTCCTGACGATATAAAAGCTGTTTGCAATGCTTTATGGACAGATAGTGTAAAAGCTGCATGGAAAGCACATTTGATTGCTAACAAGCCTACTTAACTTTTTCGTGTATTTGTCTTGTCATTATCCCTATAGTGACGTAGAGAGGTGCTAATGCACAGATTCCAGCGAAGGTTATAATAGTAACAGGCATTAATGCTTTTAAAAAGGCTTCTCTAAACATATGTTTAATAAAATTTGCCAAGTAGCTTCATTATTGTCTCTTTTGCTTTCTGGGTCAATGGCTGCTTTTGGTTTTGTAGCGATACGCTATATGCAAAGTCCAGAGTTTGAAAGAGATTTAAAAAATAAACTTATGGGTGATTTAAAAGAAAAAATGATAAAAGAGATACCATTACAAATGCCAAAGATGACTAGTCCAGCAATTCCCTTTTAATGGAAATTCCTGTTTTAAATATTCCAGATATAGAAATACAATCAATATATGACTTTACAAAACCAGTAGATATAATTCCTTTAACAATAAATGTACCAGCTTGTACCTATCAGCATAGAGATATAAAAAATACTGGCAATAAAAATTTATTACTTGATGACCCTAACGGTGTCTTTTCTGTTTGTAATCCTAATGGTAATATACCAAGTTTTAATCCAATGAATTATGAACCAAATAATTTGATAATGTCAGAAGATACACCAATAACTTCTAGCCCACCTGAAATACCTGAACCAAAACCACCTGTTACACAAAAGCCTGTAGAAAAAGAAGAGGTGTTTTTTATTAAATGCCCTGACCCTGAGAAAGACCAACGTGTTGGGGATTTTCGTAACGATAAAAGACTAGAACGAGTCGTTGGTCATAAATTAAACGAAGATGGTAGTAAATGTATTACTTTGTATGAGGACACGAGTTTTACCGAGCAGTACATACCTAATGTCCCTGCTGTTACTAACGCTGCTGCTATTGCTGTGGTTGCCGCTTCTACTCCGATTCTTATTAATATTGTAAAACCTCTTGTAAAACAAGTGATGACTAAGTTAACTAAGAAAAAGAAAAAATAATTATTTTAAACTATGTTTATGCGGTATTACTTGATTTGGAGGAGTGGTTATAATAATATCCTGACAGGTAATTGCACTAGGACTACCAGCAACAAAACTTACACCAAGTTTTGCTTGCTTTGCACATTGTTCTAATCTAAATAAGCTAATTTCATATTGTGTTTTCTTTATAAGAAGTTTTTGTGCTTCTATATTTACCCTTGCTGCTTCTTTACATAATTGACCACCATTTCCTAATGGAATATTAAATTGCATACTAATTCCATAATTTAAGTTGTAGTTATCTTTTTCAAAGCGTGGTGTTTCTTGATAATATTTTACTGCTCCTGTATCTTCATCATAAATTGCTTGTCTGGTTACAGTTTCTATTGGTCTATTGAATGACCAAGCATCTGTTAAATATGGGGTAATTGTAAGGCTAGGGGAAGTACAAACTATTCCTTGAGAATATCTATTCTGAGGCAAGCTAGATGGAGTTATCATTGTTGCATTATTATTAACTACTCCTGTACTTTGAGATTGAGGAGAACTAACTGTGGTATTAGCTAATGTTTTTGTAGGCAGTAATAATAAAATTATTGCCCAAAGGTACTTGTAGTTTCTGAAGTTGTAGAAGTAGTTATTGTTCTGGTTATGTTTGTNACAGTGTCTAAGCCCGGTGTTATTAATGTTTCTTGTATTGAAAAAGCTGCACCTTCTGTAACTATCTGCCATCTTGGGATTGACTCAAGATTTGGTGATGTCCATGAAAAGTTGACACCGCCAACTGTTTGCGAAGTTTCGGTTGTAGCAGTGGGGTTAATAGAATTAAGGGTAGCCTTAATGTTATGACCACTAGCTGCGTAACTGTACCCAGTCCTATATTGATATGAAGTGATAGTTTCATTAATTACACTTTGGCTTGTACTAGAAGTTGTTTGACTACCGCTACGAAACTGAGGGACTACGGGTGTGGCCATCAATTTTGTAGGTATTACAATTATAAGTAATATCCAAAATCTAGTCAATTGTAATAGTAACTTTTGTTGAGCCTATGCAACTTGTACCAGAACCACCTGCAGTACAAGTATGAACACCGCTAGATAAACTTGTAAGTGCTAATGAACCGGCAGTACCGCCCGAACCAATAGTTGTCTGACCTCCAAGATGTGGTAGAGCTGCAATACCGCTACTTGGTGTTACAGCAGATGGTGTTACGTCACCCATAGTTACAGATTCAGTTTTGCTAAACGCTGAACCTGCAGTTGTAATAGTGGTATCAGTTTGAATCATGGCAGGCACACCATTTGTAAGTGTGCCAACATTAATACCACCAATTTTTCCTGAGGTTGTAGTGTCTCCTACCGTTACAGATGGGGTTATATTATTACCGCTTAATGAATATGTAGTTCCTAGTTTATTTGTTACCACATATGGCATATCTACAGTTACTTGTGCAGAAGTAACAAATTCTTGCTTGATGTCAGCAAAAGCTGCTGTTGGCAAAAATAAAAATAAAGCAAATAGTTTCTTCATTTTGTACTCACTTTGTTGTTTTTACTATCAACTATAGTATCTTTTTTCTTTTTTATCTGAAAACCAAGTGATGCTGTAGATGCACTAAAAATTGATGCAATGAAAGTCGGGTCAAAGTCAACTATTTTTTTACCATTTGGAGGTTCATAATATGAAAGGCTCAGAAGTGTTGCCGACCACAAAAGCACACATACTTTAACTATGGTTTCAACTTTACTAGGTTCTTGGTCATCCATAAAAGTAAAAACTATTGTTTAATACTAGCATTTTAGCTATGTTAGGAAAGAAAGACAAAAATTATGCTTGCTATTTTAAAACCAATAGTTTTGTTATTTGTTAAAAGTTCGGCTTTTAAGCGTTTTGTAATAGAAATTTTAGAAGTTCTAGCAAAACAAACTAACAATGAGCTAGATGATAAAGCGGTTGCTTTAATTAAATCCAAATTACTTACATAATGAATTTTTTTACTGTGTTAATAGAACCATTACCTATTGAAGTTCAATTATCGACGGAATTAAAAATTCGAGACATAGAAAACTGCCAAGACATAGAAAAATTGAAAGACTATGCCGCAGCAATTACTAAACAAAATGCTAACCACGATTATATTCTTGGTGCAGCATTAGNNANAATTGTNGAACTAGANGAAAAAATNNANTTTAGACCTAGCAAAATAAGAAAATTTTTAAAGAAATTTTCTTAAAACTCATCATTTTCAGATTCAGTTTCTTGTTTAGGTTGATAATCAGAAATAACCATTTTCATGTATTGATTACCGCTTTTTGATTGAGCAGGCATCATATTAGCTCTTATTTTTATACAATCTTTGCCTCCGAAACCTTGAACTTTATTTTTTTCATCAACTGCAAAGTCGTAAAGTTTAAAGATTTCATCAATTGGAATTTCTGATACTGCCCAATACTTGTGGTTTGCTCCGTCATTCTGACAGTTGAACCACATTGAAAATTTGTTAGTTTGTGTTTGTGCCATTGATTTCTGGGTGAGAATTAATAAGTTTTTTAATTGCTGAATTTTTATTCAGACCATTGTGTTTACAATAAATCCAAAATTTACTGTATTCTTGAGAGTTTAGTTTTGCGTGAATAATGTAAGCATTGTATTGTTTGTGCTTCATACCATGAATTTTCTAATATATGCCTCATGTTCTTTAAATTCAATATCAGTTGCAAGAACTTTGTCCTTTGACGGAAAGTATGTCTTTTTAAAGTTTTTCATAATGTCCGCTTTATCAGGTCTTGAATTTAGTTCAGCCCTTAATAAGTCAAATTCATCTTGTGTAAGTTTAGTTTTACCTTCGGGTGCAAGAGTTGGTGTAACTTTTGAACCTGAGTTCATAGGCGAATTAGTAGTTCTAGCTTTTCTTGCTTTTCCTGTATTATCAGTTTCGGCAGCTTTTTGACTCCAAGCATCAGCTTCATCATCAGCTTGTCCTAATCCATATGCAGCTAACAATAAATATCTTCTTGTGTAAGTGAAAGCACTACCAATAGAAAAATATTTATTCTTATTTCGATTTTCGCACCATTCAGTAACGATAGGTAATCTTGAGTCAATAAATTCCCCAGATTCGTGCATCAATCTACAAACCACCCAAATGATTGGTTGATCTTTGGAATCAGTTGAACATTCACTTATAAAAGTGTGGGATAAACCATGTTCAGTTGCAGGTGATACAGCCTGCTCTGCTTCAGCTAGTGAAACATACGAGCCAAAGTTACCTGCGGCATCTCGGACTGCGTTTGCGTAGACTTTTTGAAATTGAGCAAGAGCTTTAGCAAGTTTAGGTGTTGGTTTTTTGATCGGTTCAGATTCAACAAGTTTCCAAGTTTGCTCTTCATTTTGTTCAGACATAAATAAAAAATATCGGCAATTATAATATACCAATAAAACCTGTCTGCATCAACCTTTATTGATATATTATTTTGGTTTGTAAACATAGCCATTAGGAAATCTTTGTTGAAATTCCCAAGCGGTGGCAATCATGTAATCCAAGTCATAATGGTCAAATCTTAAATCCATAGTTTCTCTTGCTTTTTGTACGTCAGCAACAGCAATTGCACAGTCTCCAAATCTTCGTGGTGCAAATTCATAAGGTATTTTTTTACCAGTTACTTCTTGAAATCTGTCAACGATTTCAAGAACACTATGTCCGTAACCTGTACCTAAATTGTAGACACTACATTCTGGTTGCAGATATTCAAGTGCAGCAACATGACCATAAGCAAGATCTTCAATATGAATATAATCTCTAATTCCTGTGCCATCGTAAGTTTCAAAATCATTTCCAAATATTTTTAATTTATCAAGTTTTCCTATAGCAACTTGCGTTATATATGGCAAAAGGTTATCTGGTATTTTTTTAGGACTATCGCCAAGATTTATAGTTGCACCAATAGGATTAAAGTATCTAAGTAAATTAATCTGCATAGTTTGATCTGTTCTATACCAATCTTGCAAAATGTTTTCTACAATAAGTTTTGTTTTTCCGTAAGTACTTATAGGCTGAGTTCTGTGAGTTTCGGGTATAGGGTATTCCAATGGATTTCCATAAACAGCACAAGAGCTAGAAAAAATTAGTTTTTTACAACCAACTTTTTTCATTGCATTAAACAAAATTATTGAGCAAGCAACATTATTAAAGTAATACCATAAGGGAATTTCTTCTGATTCAGGTACACACTTCCAACCTGCCAAATGAATAACAGCGTTAATATTATATTTTTCTAAAACATCTACAACTTTAGGTAGATTTATAAGATTTTCATCAACAACAGCTACTTTTCCTATAAGCCTTTCAAGTTCATGGACTGCAAACATAGTTGAGTTGGCAAAATTATCAAAAATTATTGGCTTATGTGCTTTCTTATAAAGTTCTGCACAGACATTAAGACCAATGTAACCTGCACCGCCAGTAACTAATACATTCATAACTTAGTAATCCTAATCCAAGCACCCTGATGGGTGGTTTGTGATTCTTTTTTTATGTAAGTTTTACTTGCCTTAAGTTTTACAACCAAAGAATCATCTTCAAGAAGCATACCGCCACTTGGTACAGACAATCCATCAAGAGTAGATCTACAAAGCTTATCAATATCTCCGATAATTTTACTTGAAGGAAATCTCGGTGCAGAAGATTTGACAAGATCTTTATTTTTGCCAGTACCAAAATGTGCTTTTGGCCTATGAAACTGAAATCTTATATCTACTCTTACAGGGCAAGTTATTATCTTGCCCTCGTTTATTATTTGCTCAATACAGGCAGAAACTATTTGATTTCGCCACGGAGCTACAAATTGACTAGCTTCTCTCATTCCGTAGCGTGTTCTAATTTTGCTACCTTGTGCTGCAGGTTTGCCAACTACTTTTATCAATAAATAACCCTTATCTTCTAGCTTCATCTAGTCGTATCACCTCTTTTTTCTTTTGTAAGTAAATATTCTTGCAGTTTTCTATTATTTATTGATTTTGGATTAGTCCAATTGACATCATTTTTATCTGCTCGTGGTAATCTAATTATTTTTTTATTGGGATTATTTGCTTGTGCTAAATATTTAAGTCGATCTTTGCAAAGGGCATAAATAAATTTTTGCTTTTTTGTAAAAGGAATATTTATATCTTGTTCTTTTAATCTTAATAAAAACAAGCGGCATTTAGAATCGCTTGAGGTATTAATTCTGTGAATCCACTTTCTTTTAAATTCTGAGTTCATTCTTTTAACTCATTGCAAGCTAATTCTATCCCTGCATTGCAATCTGCAATAGTCATTTTTGTAAGAGAAGAATTTAATGTCACAAATAATGCCAATGGAAAGATGACATATTGAAGAAAATAATAAGTTTTATTCATAACCAACCTTTTTTGATTTGATATTTTTTGTGAGCACCGAACACCCTGCGGTGTAAAGATANAGTATTTCTGTGTGTGCCGCATTCGTTGAAGTCGCCACGAGCAAAAGCGTGTTGGTAGTTTTGGTCAGCTTCTGCGATGTCAGCTTTAATTGCTTCGAGCTTGTCGAGAAGTTCAGATTTGTTTGAGTAATGAAGTTTCATCATTTTGGTGGTAGTAAATTAATTGTAATACAAATAAAGTCAAGTGTCAATGGGTAGGTTGGAGGTTATTTAGCCTCCAATCTAGCCTCCAAGTTTCTGATTTTCATTTTCATAACACGAACAGTTGTGTCATCGTAGAACCCTTTTGATTCGATAGCCTCTCTTGGGCTTGTTTCATCAGCAGCTTGTAAGTATTCCGCAACAGTGAAGTTTTTGCAAAGGAAGTTAGCCCAAGTTCTCCAATTTTTCTTTCCATACTTGAAGCGAGCAATAAATACTTGGTCGTTTAAGTTGTTTCCGTACATTAAGTAGCCTCCGTTGTAGCTGAATAAATCTTTGTGAAAGATGAAAGTTGGAGCCTGATTTTCGAAAGTTGTTTGAGTCATTTGAGCCTCGGTTGTTTGGTTATATATATATTATACCAACAATTGTAATACAATTAAACCCTATTAACAAAACTGTAACAATTGTAATACCATTAAAAAAGAGGCAAGTGCCGAGAAACTTGCCCCTTTCCGTGTGACGACAGAATCCCCAAGATTCTGTAGAGGTAAGGGTAACCACTCCCTTAATTCTATTATAATTGGTTTAGTCGTGAAATCCAGTAATAAATGGACCTTCTAATGTTTTGTATTCAGAAGTAGATTCTTTGATCTGTTCTTTTAGTTGATCTTGTTCTTTTACAAACTGTTTCATTCGAGCTTGTCTGCCGAATTTGTCTAATGGGCTATAACCTTTTCCGTTAAGCCATTCTGCGTAGCGTTTCATTTGAGCCATAATAAAAGTGGTAGCCAATTAATCATACAAAAATTTCTCGTTTTGTAAACCATACTTTCGTAAAAGTGCTTGAATAACATCAGCAGGTAAATACTCTTGTAAGCATGGGTCAGACCAACCTAATGGTGGTAATAAAATCATTTGGCTGTGCATATCCTCGTTTTTTCGTTGCCAATTAATCTCCCAAAGTATTCCACCTCCGAGCATTATTTCTGTATTTGGACTAGCAAAAACTTGCATGGGTTTATTTTTAATATATCAATTAAAATTCTTCTTGCATCATTTTCCAANAANCTAATTTACTATGCCAAGCNTCAAGACAAGTNCTGACNTCTTGGTATTCGCCTACAACAGTTTTNTCTGGTCGGCACCAAATNGTTCTACATTCATCAATCCAAACACCCATTTCAATTAACATTGAAGCGTAAGCACCAAGCTGTTCATCCGTGTTATAGGCATTAGCATTCTTGTTGCTTTGTGTTTTTAAATCAACTAAAACATATTTATTAGTTCTTTGGTCATAGCCAAAAGCATCAAAAGTACCAGCAATACCATTTTTTCTATCGCAAACAGTAAACTCTGTAGCAATTGGTTTGAAGTCTTGCGTTAAATACTGGTGATCTAATAAAGGTTCAATCCAATCCCTATATTTTTCCCATTGTTTAATTTCATCTTCACCATATTCTTCATGCTTTAACCAATGTTCGAAAGCTGAGTGAACAGTAGTACCACGAGGTGCCCAGTATTTCTTTGTTCTTTCAATGGCAAGTTTCTTTTTTTCATCCATATCAAAACCAGTAATACCAGTTACAGAATGGGTAAAAATTTCGCCAGTAGGTACCCATTTGTATCTATGGGCTTCTTTATCAAAAATGATAGGTAGTGGTTTTAATTCTTGTAGGTCAGTTTTCATTTTAATTGGTAGGTTTTAAGTTAATTTGCCAACGATAATGTTGTGCTGTCAAATGAGGAGATCCCATTCGGGCAATAGTTATATCTGATGGGTTAGAGCTATCAGCAATAACCCATCCATTTTGCCATTCTCCATCATCTTTTAATCTTTGCACTTTTATCCCATGCGTGGGGGTAGATAAATTGGGGGTTTTATGTATTTTAGGGGTTTTAGTCTCATTAAAGTCATTAAAGTCATTAAAACCCCTACTTAGTTCAGTCCCACGAGTAGGTCGGAACAATGCAATTGGTCTACCTTTGCTGTTTTGATTTTTTACACCTTCTTGTTTTATAAGACCTTTGCGTTCTAATGCTTTTAATGTTCTTAATGCTTTATTAGAAGTAATGTTGAGTTGGTTAGAAATATCAAGCGTGCTTGTATATTTATCAGATTCAGCATTATTTATTATCAGATCATATACGTCACCTTGTCGCCCTTGAAGATTTTCTTCAACTTCAGCCATTCTTTCGGCTTGTATTGCAGAATCACCATCACCATGGGAAATCCATTTGTTATCAGTTAACTCAACAACAATTGAAGAACTTGCACCTCGACCCATACAAGAAACAGCAATTCTTTTATCTGATTGGGTACTTTGTTCTGCGTTTTGTTTTAACCAATTCATTAAAATAGTTTGGTCAAAAGCTGCAGGTATAGCAGCACTACCACTTGAAGCCATAACTGCATTGCCACCAAATACAGATTTTGTAGTGTGGTGCAGCATTACGCCAGTGACACCATAATCTTCGGTTGCATCTTGTAGTTTTCTTATTGGTGCAGAAATCTCAGTTTTATTTTCATCAAGACCCATTTGAGCAGTAACTGATCTAAGAGTATCTACAAGCAATAAACTGTTTGGTCTTTTTTTACATACAGATATTATTTTATCTATACCCTCGTCATTCAACTGGATTCCAGAACCCTGTGACCATAAAGCTATACGTTTATCAATTTTTATTTTATTTTCTTCAGTTTTTTGGCATAAACCTTCTCTCAAAAATAATTTAGCCCATTGTTTATTACTTTGGTCATTTCCTACTATTATCAAATTATCAAATCTATTTTTAATTGGTAAACCTAAAAATTCATTTTCTCCATTTAAAACTGCACCACAAACACCAATAATAAGTGCAGATTTACCAACCTTAGGTAAGGCAGAAATAAGATTCCAACTTTGGTACATTAATATCTCACCCCAGACCATTGCATCTTCGCTTATGTCAATTTCAAGATCTGAGGTAACAGGTTCGCTGATTCCAAGTTTGGTACCCTGTGCTTTACAAATTATTCTAAAAGCAAAAGAAGAACTGATTGAATAATTAAGATCTCTTTGTGTCCATAGTTTTAGAAGTTCAATTTGTCGAGTTATATCCTTTTCAGTTTTTATAACCTTGTCTGCGTACTGGTCTATAAGTTTGAGTTTTTGCAGATCTTCCCTGAGTATTAAGTCCTCGGGATTTANGGATTCGTTGAAGTCGGTTGGTGTAGAACTCATGTTCGGCTTTTTCTGGGTTGTATTGTTCATCTGAGGTATATACCCCAAGATTTTTTAGNTCCTCAAATGCTGCAGTTTGGCTATTATTACGAGGCTGTAATTCTTTTTCAAATTCATCCAACGCTATATCACTACGTTCTTTTTGCATCTTTGAGTAATACCCAAATGCAGCAAGTTCCCAGTTAAATTCAGCAGGTGGCAATGAATATGGTACAGACTTTAATCGTCTGTAGCAATCTAATTCAACATCAAAGTCTGGTACAAAATCATTCTGAGGGTTCAACATAGCCTTTGGTTTTTAAGGTTTCTTCGATAATCTCATAAACGACTGTACTAATTGACTTTGATTCTGAATCAGCAAATTTAGTAAGTGCCGTGTTAATTTGAGGAGTGAGTTTGGCCTGTATGACGGAAGTTCGTAATACAGAACCTTTTGGTCTGTTAGCCATAATAAAAGCAGGTTATATAATCATAATACAATAAAATTAATTGTAAACCAATTAAAAGTATTAAAATCAAATAATACTGAAATGAAAACCTTGTTAATTTTAGGGTTGACAGTTTTCAAAGACCTCTTTTTTGATATATATAGATGGTCTGTTATTCCAACACTTGGTTTCATATTTTAAATAGTTGTATTTTTTTAAAGTTTGCCCAAACAATCGACTTATTTCTTTGGGTGTAAACATATTGCTTTGATCTCGGTACTGATCAAAATGCCCAGTACTGTCTGCATTAAACGCATTAGCACAAATAAGAATGGTTGGATTTGATATTTCTAACACCTCTTTTAAATGTTCTACAGGTCTTTCGAAATGCTCAAAGTACTCACTAGCAAAAGCAATTTCTATACATTCTTTTTCAGTCTCACGTATAGAATCAATAAGACTGTAAGAATACGCTTTACTTAATGTCTCATTTAAAGTCCATTGGTAAGAATTTTTGACGTTTGTAGCAATAACTTTATTGGGTAATTTTTGAGTAAAAGNNACNCTTGAAAANCCNATNCCGTTACCNAGATCTAAGATNCTACCTTGACCTATATATTTNNTTAAATCAGGNACAAGTTTGGNATTAAATATGTCTTTAATATATTTTTTGGCATAGTAATCAAAACATACCCACACTTCAGATAAATAAATTTTTTCTTGATACACTGAGTAGTCTGGTGTTCCCAGCGATCTTAGCTGGTGGTACCACCTACTTTCTAAATCGAGTAATTNTTGATGGGCTTTGTGACCTTTCTTGGTGTTTTCTTTGATGCAATATAAAGTTTCTAGTGCAACTTGACCTATGCAGTCTGAGTCTGTGATGTTGCAGAAGTCTAGTAAATAACAAAAGTAACCAAGACTTGATCGGCTTTTTAAAGCCGCCAAGTCCTGTACTGTTTTAAGTGTCATGCTGTAACCAACATTTCAGATTCAAGAAAGTCAATAAAGCGTTTGTTCATGTAAGCCCTAGATCCGTCAATTTGTGATTTAAAAGTTTTTTCATCCTTCACATCCTCAGCTTGGGTGCGATTATGTGAAGTGTACTGAGTCATTGCAGAAACAAGACCCCAGACATTACCCTGCCTTGAAGTTAAGTTACCTCCGATCAAACCGCCATCAAGTATATTGTGAACAGTTTTAGTGCGTAGTTGCTCAAGTTTTTCATCATCAAAGAATTTTTGAACAGCATCCTTAGCTCTTTGTAATTTGATTTCTGTGTTGATGAACTTGTCCTTCATGTCAGCGTAAGCCTGAGATTCTCTGACCGCAGATTCAAGAACAGGTGCTACATCATCAAAAGTCATTTCCCTAAGATGATTGAAGGCAGCGTGCTTTTCTTTGATTTGTCTAGTCATACCGTTGGTGCAGACCAATTCATTGAAAAGTACCATTACCTTAGGTGCTCTTGATTCTCCGTAGTAGTCAGTTACGACTAACCAACTGTCAGTTTTGTCTCCGACTTTATCAAAGTTGTTGTTTTGTATTTGGGTAAGTTTTGATGCCATATAGAAGGTTTTACCTGCATCAAATGAACCGACAAGATCAAGAGAAATTTCTTTATTACTTGCATCACAGAAGTTGCGGAAGTAATCTACAAAAACCTCAGGTTGAATACATTTTCTTCTTGAACCGAAGGTACCAAGAAGTCCGTCATTATCAGATCTGTGCCAATGTTGAACCTCGTTAAATGTTTTGCCTTTGTATTCATGTGGAACTCTAGTTACATCAAAGTTGCAACCGATAGATTTTAGGATGTCCTCGTTAGACATGAATGAGTGAACCTCTGCCGCAGTACCTCTGAAAAGTTTTTGGTCAGATTTAGTTAGTTTTGAAGTAGTCATCTTCGTTGGTAGTTAATTACATTTTAATTGTAATACAATTATTAGACTTTGTCACTATTTCAAGTAACACTCAGTAACATTAAAGACCTCTTTTTCTGATCTCCGTTCTACTCATTACATTTTCTTGTTTCTTGGTTTTTGCTCCATAGTTTCTTTTAGGACCACCTTTCTCGTGATATCTCATAGCAGATGCAATTCTACATCTGTCAATTGCATTAGCCCTTAGTTCATCGGGATCTGCAGATGGTGTAATTATTTCTTCCCAATCAATAGGTTCATCTATATCTTGTTCAAGTCTTTTAGAAAGTCGTGCAAGCTCTACCTTTGTAAGGTTAATGTATATGCGAGATAGGGTTGATTCTGAAGTCATGTCTGATATAATGAATATGAGGTAGTGGTCAGACTACTCTTGTTTGTTAGTTACTAAAAGAAAAAGAGAAGGGTGGTAGCTTCTCTTTTTTTTGTTTATTTATAGGCCGAAAGTTGGTGGCGTATAGCGAATGAACGCTGTGTGCTTTACTTTCGTTTAATAACAATAATTAAACCTAGTTAACCTATAATTAATGTAGGCGGTAAGGCGGTGGCGTGTTGCATTACTTACGCTTTAATGATAACAATAAGACCTAGTCAACCTACATTTTATTGCCATTCTAGCTTTTCAAGTTTTCTGTATTTTTGCCAATATAATTTTTTCTCAAAATCAACATCAGCTTTAGTAATTCCTAAATGATAAGGTGGGTTCTGTAACCATAGTTTTTGTTTACGAAGCCATCTGCGAAGATCATTACGTTCTTTGCAGATTTTCATATCAGATTTAGTAAGGGTCATTTTACTACCTCCATATCCTTGATGCGGTAAGTGTTGTATTTACCGATTTCTTTTTTCAAGTCGTTTGGTGCTGACCAAATCAAAAAGTCAGCAACAATACGACCATCAGGATCAAGTCTGTGTCCAGTAGGCCTTGTATAAAGAATGCCTAGATCAGTTTCCTTTGTTTTGTAAAGTTTCATAATCCTCGGTGGTTATATTATTATTATACCATTAATTGTAATACAATTCTTGGTAGTTAATATAACTGTAACAATTGTAATATAATTATTTTATTTTATATTTTATATATTCAACTGGATATCCAATAAATTTTTCAATTTTATTTTTAAGATCTCTTTCGTCTTTTGCTCTCCACCTTCTTAAGCATCTGTTGTGCATTTCAGATTCTTCTTTTGGTGTATATTGCAATTCTGGGTCACCGTCACCAACTTCACTTAAGTAAAGTTCAATCTCAGTAACAATATAATTAATCATTTTTTTCCCCTAGTTTTCTCTTCTTAAATTCATAAAGAGGACTTGTAGCAAGTTCAATAAAATAATCTTCAAAAAGTTTTATTAATTCCATTCTGACTTCGTGATTAACCCAAGTGCCATTTTTAAGCCCAGAATGAATTTCAACAACTTGCTCGTGGTCAAAGTTATACCTCATTTCTCTTCTCCTGTATTATGTGAAGAATTGCATTGATGGCTTCTTTTTTCGTAGGAAAAGAATGCCTTGATTTGTAATAAGCGGGACATCCAGATGGGTCGTAGATGTCATATCCAGTACTAAAGATTGAGTCCATCATTATGTAACGATTAAGTTTTTGGTGCATTACTCCTCCTCCTCTGCGTACATAGCGTGCATTTCATTTAGCCTTTCAATTGCATCCGCAGTTTCGCCGCCTGTTTCTACAAGTGTTTGTAAGATCTCGGCTAAACCTACACGAGCTTTGCTGCCATACATTTCGCAGCAGGTGTCAACAAATTTATTAATTTGTTTTTTGTTTTCCTCAATTGTTTTGAGTTGGGTAGTGGTCATGTTACCTCCTTTGGTATATTTATATAATAATATAAAAAGAGGTCAATTGTAATACAATTAACCTCTTTGTTACACTACTGTAATAATTGTAATATCATTAACAATGATACTTATGAGTGTAGTTGTATTCAGTATTACCTGATTCTTTCTGCTCCCAATAGTATCTAATACTGCGTTTAGCTTTGGGAGATATTCGTCTGCACATATGCAGATCAGTTAAGAAGTGCCATTCATCACCATGCCTGCCAATAGTTTCGACACCTGTTAGTTCGACTATCTGTTTGATTTTGTCAGATATTTTTGTAAATTCAGCAATTGCTGTCTCATTTAACCAAAGTTTGTAGTTAAAAGGATTTCTGAATTTTTTTGTATATTTACCTTTTAAATAAGGTAGCTGCCATTTGCCAACACAAGAATTGTGTCTTTTCATTCTTCTGAGCCAATCCACTTCTTGACAATAAAATACTTTCCATTGTGGGTCTTTTGGATCTTCAGTTTGCCCTGTACAGCGAACCAAGTCTGTTTGTAATTGAAACAAGATTGGTTCATATTTTTTGGCTTTACTCATGTAATGTTCGAGTAAAGTCTCAACCTCTTTTCTTTCAAGCGTTAGTGTGAAAGTCTCGGTTTGGGTTAAAGTTGTGGTCATAGTTGCTAAGTATTTGGTAGCCATTTAATTGTAATACAATTATTAGTATTTGTCAACCAATTAATTTAGTACTATGCTTGTGGTATTACATTTAACAGCATGGTGGCAATTCAAAGTACTGAACTACCTATAAACGAACTTACAGAATATGAGAAGAACAGTAGAACCCATAGTGATGATCAGATTAAAGCTCTTGCAGAAGCCATAAAAAGATTTGGTTTTACCCAACCAATTATTTGTGACGAGTCAAAAGTGATACTTGCAGGTCATGGCAGATATATGGCTGCAAGGCAATTAGGATTAAAGGTTGTTCCATGTAGAGTAGTAACATCCTTAACAGATCAAGAAAAAAAAGCATACATAATTGCTGATAATAAAATTGCAGAAATAAGTGAATGGCACGAAGGACATTTACTTGAGGAACTTAATGACCTTCAAGACTTCGATGCTGACGAAAGTTTGGCAGCATTNTTTGATCTAAACACATTTGTACAGACAAAAGCACAGCAAATATCAATAGATAAAATAAAACCACACCCTAGAAATTACAAAGTACACCCACCTGAGCAACTAGAACATTTACAGCAATCAATCAAGGAAAATGGTATTTACAGGAATATACTTGTTGCCAATGATTTTACTATTCTTGCTGGTCATGGAATAGTTGAAGCCGCAAAGTTACTTGGGTTGACTTCTGTACCTATTTTGAGACTTGACCTCCCACCAAACTCCACCAAATCCATCAAAATTCTCACAGCCGATAATGAAGTGACTCATTTAGCAGAGACTAATATGCGAGAAATGAGTGAATTATTGAAAGAATTGCTTGTTGAAGATGATTTGCTAGGAACTGGTTATGACAAAGACAAGATCGAAAACCTGCTGATGGTATCAAGATCAAAAGATGAGGTAAAAAAACTAGATGATGAAGAATGGGGTAACTATATGGACTTTCAAGCTGTCAAACCTAACCCAAAATTAATAATAAACTTTGAAAACGAAAAAGATAGAGAAGATTTTGGTAAATTTATTGGTGCTGAGTTAACAGACAAGACAAAATATATATGGTGGCCATTTAAAGAAAAGAAAAAATTTGCTCACCTTAACTACGTTGCAGAGGATTCTAATGAGTGACTCATTCTTTGATATTAAAAACATTGAAGCTCTTTATAAAAGACCACCAGAAACGGACCCTATAGCTTGGGATGATTATATTAACAATCAAAAAGATGCAGAGACTTTTACTAGCGTTCCTGATGCACCAATACAGATAGATTTTGAATTAAATGGTAGTTGCAATATGGCTTGTCCATTTTGTATTCATGGGATAGGTGGCGGTAGAACTGCTGAAAACATTGCATTAGATACATATAAAAAACTCATTGATGAAGCTGCAGAAATGGGTACAAAATCAATCAAATTAAATTACATAAACGAACCATTACTGCGAAAAGATCTTGAGGAAGCAATAGCTTACGCAAGATCAAAAGGCATAATTAATATCTACTTTGTAACCAACGGCTCCTTGTTAACCGAAAAGCGAATAGATGCTTTATTGCAAAGCGGTGTAACAAAAGTCTTTATCAGTATTGATGCAGCAACTGAAGAAACTTACAACAAACAAAGAAAGAATGGTCTTTACAAAAAAGTGGTTGAGAATGTGAAGAGGCTTGTAGAAAAGCGAGATCAGTTAGGAATGGAGTTTCCAAAGGTAAGAGTTAGTTTTTTAAAAAATAAAATTAACGAACATGAAGCCAAACTGTTTGAACAGCAATGGATAGGCATAGTTGACGTAATAACATTTCAGACAATGAACAAAGTGCCGGGCATAGTTACTGGGTTAACCTTATTTGAAAACGAAAAACCCAAGCCTTGTAGCTTTCCAAACAAGCAATTAGTTGTAGATAGTTCTGGCGATATACTGCCCTGCTGTAAATTATGGGGTAAAGAGCTTTCTATTGGTAATATTGCAGACATGACATTAAAAGAAGCATGGAAAAGTAAAAAAATGGAACAACTTCGTAAAGCCCACGCTGACAATAATTGGGAAATGATTTCAGCCTGCCGCAATTGCTTGTACAACAATGAGTAAAGTTTTACCGAAGTACCCAATATTTATACCGAGTCATAAAAGATCTGATGTTTGTCTGACTCCTAGATTATTCATGGAATATGGAGTTCCATTTAAACTTGTAGTNGATNAGACTGAGTATGAGAAGTATGAGAAGATATTTGGNACTGAAAGAATGCTACTTCTACCATTTCTCAATGATGGAACCTCAGCACCACCTCGTTCTTGGATTACTGATTATAGTCGTAAGCAAGGAGATCATAGACATTGGCAAATAGATGACAATATAAGATGGTTTTGTCATTTTAATGGCAGAACCAGAATACAAATACAACCAAATCTAGGTTTACGTCTGTGCGAAGAATTTTGTGACCAATGGAAAAATGTTGGTGTTTATGGTCCATATTATTCTTTCTTATCAAATGCAAGAATAACCCCTGTACCTTTCAGAAAAAATGTTCACGTCTACTCGTGTATGTGTGTGTTGAACAGTTTGCCTTTTAATTGGAGAGGACCTTGGAATGAAGATGTAGATTTATGTTTACAAACTCTTGCTCATAAATATTGCACTATTGGTACTACTTTTATAACTCAAGAAAAAATGAAAACTATGTCTATGAAAGGTGGTAATAGTACTGCTTATCAAAACCTAGATATAAGAGCATTTGGTTCAAGAGCACTACAACGAAGATGGCCTGACGTTGTAGAGCTTAAAAACAAATATGGTAGACCTCACTTTCATATAAAAAACAACTGGCGTATGTTTAAAGATATACCATTAATCAAAGACCCTAATTACAAGCCAAAATCTTTTAGCATACAATTACAAGAAAAGTAATATGAAAAGATCAACTAAAAAAGAATTTGATGCAAGAGTCCGTAAAGTAGCAGGCCTAAAAGCACGAAATGCTAGTCGGTCTGAAATTGTGGCATATGGCACAAGGGAATGGGGGGTGAACAAAAGACAAGTTGATGTTTACTTGGCAGAGGCAAACAAACTCATATCAATTGATTGGGAGATAGATAGACGTCAATTTTCTGCTGATCTTTTATCACAATTAAGCACATTGGCACAAGATGCAAGAAGAAATGGTCAACCTCATGTAGCTTTGGGTTGTATAAACACTATGGCAAAGATAAGTGGTGTAGTTAAATGAGTATTCTNGATATNCAAGAAGGTGGNATACTTGANAGTNTATCAGTTCNTCNNATNTTGANTGNGANANGATATTNNANNNNATAAANANCGACTTNCATCCCGGCCAATTAGATTTTGTAAATGATCAAGATACCGAGATTATAGGTTTATCAGCAGGTTATGGTGCAGGTAAAACTCGAAGTCTTTGTGCAAAAGCTGTACAGTTAGCTATAAATAATCAAGGTTTCACAGGTGCAGTAATGGAACCGACTGCACCACTGATAAGAGATATTTGGCAGAATGATTTNGAAACATTTTTAGAAAATTATGGGATTCCTTATACNACAAGGCAGTCTCCATTGCCTGAGTATTCTTTGCATTTACCAGATGGGGAGGCAAAGATATTATGTAGGTCGTTTGAGAATTGGTCAAGAATTATCGGTCTAAACTTAGCATGGGTTCTTGCAGATGAAATTGATACAGTAGCACCAAGCATTGCAGATCGTGCTTTTCCTCGTATTCTTGCAAGACTTCGAAGTGGTAATCAAAGACAGTTCGGTGTAGCGTCTACACCTGAAGGCTTTAGGTGGATGTGGAATACATTTGGTAGTAATGAAGCTAAGAAAAAGACTGATAGACGTTTGATAAAAATGAGGACTTATGATAATCCACATTTACCTGCCGATTTTATTACAAGACTTGAAGAGAATTATGAGTCTGGGTTACTTCAAGCCTATTTGAATGGAGAGTTCTGTAATATAACAACAGGAGTAGTCTACAGTCGCTTCGATAGATCTACTCATGTCATTGAAGAAAAGCCAAATATAGATAACGAACCACTTAGAATCGGTATTGACTTTAATATTGGCAATACTAACGCTGTGATTGGGCTTGCTATAGGTGATTCAATGACTATTTTTGATGAAATTAATGCTAGTTATGACACTGACACTTTGGCGAAAGAGATTAAAAACAGATATCCATTTAACAAAATTTATATCTACCCTGACGCTTCAGGCGGTAATAGAAGCACAAATGCTACAAAAACCGACATCCAAATACTTGAAAGCTACGGATTTGTTAATCAATCCGCAGCTTCAAATCCACCAATAAGAGATAGAGTTAACTCAGTTCAGCGATTATTTGAAGATGGTAGAGGTAACATTAGATTAAAAATTCACAATTCTGCAAAAAAATTAATCGAGTGTATAGAACTTCAAAGTTATACTGAAAAAGGTGACCCTGACAAAGAAGCTGGTTATGACCATATGGTAGATGCACTTGGTTATATTTGTTGGAGGTTGTTTAACCCATTACATATGGGTGCTGGTCGCAAAACTGGTGTTAGGCTTTATTAAAGAAAGCTATTACACTGTAATTAATTAAGGAGTTTTAAAGTGTACTCAGGTTATAACTATTACGACAGAGAGACAAACTCACAAGGAAAAGAAATAAATGACCCTAATGCTATTTGGTTTCAGCAAGAACCTCATTGGATGCTTATAGAAGATTTATTAGGCGGCACATATCAAATGAGAAAAAGACATAGAAGATATTTACCACAAGAACCTAGAGAATTAGATGAAAGCTACGATAACAGACTTGCTCGTTCTGTATGTCCACCCTTTTATTTGCGTCTTGAAAGAATGCTTGCAGGTATGCTTACAAGAAAACCTGTCAGATTAAATGAAACCTCAGATAAAATAAGAGAAGATTTATTTGACATTGATCTACAAGGTAATGATTTAAACGTCTGGACTTACGAGACTACAAGAAAAATGGTTAGATATGGTCATGTTGGTGTTCTTGTTGATGCTCCAAAGTCTAATCAAGGTGGTAGACCTTATTGGGTTACATATACCCCAAGAGATATATTGGGATTTAGGACTGAGGTAATCGAAGGTGAAGTTAAATTTACACAGTTAAGGTTGCAAGAAAAAGTTGCTATTCCTGATGGATTATATGGTGAAAAAATTGTAGATCAAATAAGATTTCTGCAAAGAGGTTCGTTTGAAATTTATCAGAAAGGTAAAAATAATAAATTTGTAAAAGTTGACGAGGGAACTACATCACTTGCAGAAATACCTTTTTCTGTTGCATATTCAAACAGATTAAATTTATTAGAATCAAGACCACCAATGGCAGATATTGCTGAATTAAATTTAAAAGCATATCAAATACAATCAGATTTAGATAATCAATTACACATATCCGCTGTCCCTATGCTTGCTTTTTATGGGTTTCCGCAAAACTCCGAAGAAGTTTCTGCGGGACCCGGTGAAGCTATAGCTTTCCCTGCTGATGGCAGGGCAGAATATATAGAACCTGCAGGTCGTAGCTATGATGCACAGTTTAAAAGACTTGATAATTTATCCAATCAGATTAATGAATTAGGTCTTGCTGCGGTATTAGGACAAAAATTATCGGCTGAAACTGCAGAAGCTAAAAGAATTGACAGATCACAAGGCGACTCAACAATGATGGTTGTAGCACAACAGATGCAAGACATGATAGATAACTGTTTAGTTTTTCATGGTCAGTATATAAATGCTGAAGCAGGTAGTTGTTTTGTTAATAGAGACTTCTTGTCACAAAGACTTGAACCACAAGAAATACAAGCACTTCTACAACTTTATACTGCAGGTTCTATTACACAAGAAACTTTATTAAAGCAATTACATGAGGGTGAGGTATTGGGGGATGAATTTGATGTAGAAGAAGAAGTAGAATCAACACAAAGAGGTGGCATGGTTGAAGCTAAAAAGCCTGAAGAACCTACAGAAGAACCAGATGAAGAAGAGACAGATGATGAAGAATAAGCTATGTCAATACCAGAAAGTTTTTATAGGGAATCTATAGATCTAAATAGATATAGTAATCGAATTGCAAGAGAAATAGTAACTAACTATAACAATGTCATTCTTGATCTGACAAATAAATTGGCAACAATTGATGAAGTCAAAGCACCTGCTACTGTTGCTCGTATCAGATCAATGTTGGTTCAATTCAGAGAAAGTTTAGAGGGTTGGTCTGTTGAAGGTACAAGATATATGGCAGATCAATTACAAGCATTAGCTGTATTTCAAACTGACTTTGTCGCTAATGAATTACAAAAAGTCTTACCTCGTGGTGCAGCTAATGTTAATACAGTACAAGTTTCGGGTGACTTTGCTCGAAGTATCGTATATACAGACCCGACTAGAGTTAATATTCTTACATTGCCAACTTTAGAATCACAAGTAGGCAGAACTTTCAGTCTTACAGCAGCAAAAGGTTCAACAATAACGTTACCTAGCGGTGAAGTTATAGAAAAAGCATTTCGTGGTATTGCTGCATCACAAGCTGAATTTATTTCAAGAGAAATAAGAGTAGGGATAACAGAAGGTGAAGCCTTGCCAAAAATATCAAGAAGATTGAGAGGTCGATTACAGTTTGGTGCTAATCAAGAAATGACAGCAAAAGCACAGGCACTTGCTGGTGGTAGTGGTATGAGATTAGCTAATAATCAAGTAAGAACAATTGTCAGAACAACTGTTAATCAAGTTCAAACTATGGCAAGTCAAGAAGTTTATGCTGCAAATCAAGAAGTTACTCAAAGATATGAATATGTAGCCACTTTGGATTCAAAAACAACTGCATTATGTGGAAGTCTTGATGGGAAAACTTTTAAATATGGAGAAGGTCCAATGCCTCCTCAACATTTTAATTGCAGATCTACTACTGTACCTGTGATTGATGATGAAGATTTGAGAAGAAAATATCCTGACACAAGACCAAGTAGTGTTGGTCGTGTGTCACAAGATGAAAGTTATCCTGATTGGTTAAGAAAAAATCCAAGTATGCAAACACAAGCTCTTGGTAATAAGAAACCTTTTTTTAATTATTTAATAAAAACAAAAAATAAAAGCCCAAGAGAAGCCTTAAGACAGATAATTCGTGATGATGGTACTGAATTATCTTTAAAAGATTTAATAAAAAAATATCCAAAAGCAATTTAAAAGTTATACTAGACTTAGTTACTTTATTATCATGCCCGGCCATTACGGTTCTATGAAACCAAAAGGTAAAAAAAAGAAAATTAAAAAAGGTGGAAAAAAATAATGACTAAATCATTAGGTCAACGATTGGCAGAAGCTAAACAAGGCACAAAACCTGTTAAATCCACTAAAAAAGATGTCAAAAAAACGAAAAGTACCGAAGGATAAGAAAACTGGCATACCAACAGCTTATCTAAAAGGTTCTAGGAACAAGTCAACAAAGGCTGCTGAAATAAAACGTACTGCTGCACTTTATAAAGCAGGTAAGTATATTGATATTAAGGCTGTTCAACAATCAAGGGTTAACCAAGATGTCACAAAAAAGTCGAAGAAGTCCACTAAACGCCGCAACAAAAAAAGCACTAAGAGCTAAAGCTGAAGGAACTCGTTTTAAATACGGTGAGCTTGCGAGTGTTTACAGAAAGGGTCAAGGTGCTTATTTATCAAGTGGTAGTCGTAACGTATCTATGGCGGCTTGGTCTATGGCTCGTGTTAACAGTTATATGAGAGGTGGACCTGCTAGAAAAGTTGATAGAGATATTTATACAAAGGCAAGGAAGCGAAAATGACAGTTAAACGTGGGTCTGAGACATTTAGTGGGTTCAATAAACCAAAAAGAACACCAAACCACCCCACTTCAAGTCATGCAGTCTTAGCAAAGCAAGGAGATAAAATAAAATTAATAAGATTTGGTCAGCAAGGAGTAAGAGGTGCTGGTAAAAATCCACAATCAGATTCGCAAAAAGCAAGAAGAAAATCTTTTCTTGCTCGTCATGCAAAAAATATAGCAAAAGGTAAAATGTCTGCAGCTTTTTGGGCGGCAAAAGTCAAATGGTAGTATTAGTATTATAATACCTTTAAGTTTACGGCTTATTTATGTCTGAAGAAAACAAAGAAGTGGTTACGCCACCAGAAAACAATGCAGAACTTGAGCAATTAAGGGAATCTGTAAAAAAATTAGAAGCAAAAAATTACGAATTGATCGGAAAATTAAAAAATCAAAAACCTTCTTCAGAAAAACAAGTTCCCGAAGATTACGAAGCTCTTCTTGCTTTTAAACAAAAGCGTGAACAAGAAGATTTAGAAAAAGAAGGTAAGTATGCAGAATCAAAAAGTTTATTAGAACAACAATATCGAGATAAATCTGCAGAAGATAAAGAAAAAATCCAAAAATTAGAAGCAAGAAATAAAGAACTTGAATTAATTGCACCATCATTACAAGCATTATCTGAAATAACACATGACCCAGAGCTTGTATTAAACAATCTTGTACCAAAAGATCAAATACAAATCAAAGATGGTCAGCCAATTGTTGTAGATGGCTACGAACAATTGCCTGTAGCAGAATATGTGAAAACAAAACTTGAAAAAGAAAAGCCATATTTATTAAAAAACAGACAAGCTACAGGTGGTGGTGCACCTATATCAAGACCTAGTAATGATAATTTTTCAGAAGATATGTTGAAACCATTTTTAAAATCAAGTGAAGATATTACAGAACAAGGTCGTATTTATAAAACTTATGGTAAGGAAACTTGGCAAAAGTTGAGAGAAATTGCTAAAACACGTTAGTATGTAAATATTAGGCAAAGCTACGCTAAGTCAAATAGGGTTACGCCCACATCCGTATAAATTTTATTCTTGAACAAATGGCAGTTCTCAGGAGTGATATTATCGTTCCAGAGGTATTTACCCCATATGTCATAGAGCAAACTACTGCGAGGGATTCATTTCTTGCAAGTGGTGTGGTTGCACCTATGGCTGAGTTAAATGCAACTGAGGGTGGTGATTTCGTAAATGTACCTTTCTTCTCTGCAAACTTAAGCGGAGATTTCGAAGTTTTATCAGATTCTTCTTCGTTAACACCCGGCAAAATCTCAACTGACAAACAAGTTGGTGTGATTTTACACAGAGGTCGTGCTTTCGAATCTAGGGATTTAGCTGCATTGGCAGCAGGTTCAGACCCAATGGCAGCAATCGGTCAAAAGATCGGTGCTTACATTGCAAACCAAAGACAGAAAGATTTATTGGCTTGTCTTGATGGTGTATTTGGTTCTGTTAACTCAACAGACTCTAACGCAGCATTTTTTGGTTTAACAATTGATGGTGGTTCATCTGATACACCTACTGGCCTTTCGCCAAGACACGTTGCAAAAGCAAGGTCAATTCTTGGAGATCAAGGCGACAAATTGACCGCAGTTTGTATGCACAGTAAAGTTTACTATGATCTCGTTGAGAGAAAGATGGTTGACTATGTTCTTGCAAGTGATGGTAATGGTGGTTCTGCAACAGCATCTGGTGGTTCAATTACTGGGGCATATACTGCAGGTAACGATACAGTACCTACATACTGTGGCCTCAGAGTTATTGTTTCAGATGACGTTTCTACCGCAGGGTCAGGTTCGTCAACTGAATACAGTACATATTTCTTTACTGCAGGTGCAGTAGCAAGTGGAGAGCAAGCAGGTTTAACAACTGAAACTGACAGAGATATTCTGGCAAAATCAGATGCTATGGCTATTGACTTGCACTACACATATCATCCTGTTGGTTCAAAATGGGCAGTTACAACAACTAACCCAAACAGAACACAACTTGGTACAGTAGGCAACTGGTCGAAAGTCTACGAGACAAAAAATATTGGTATCGTTAGAGCTACTAACGTATCAACTCAAGACTAGGAGTAATTAATCATGCCAAGTCAATTTGAAGTTACTGCTGGCAAACTTACAGGACCAACAACTGGTGGGACTGTAACTCAGGCCACAAATAAATCAACAGGTGTAACTCTTAATACTGAGAGTGGACAGATTACAATGAACAATGCACAGCTTAATGCTGGTGTTGAAGTAACATTCGAAGTAACAAACGATAAAATCGCTGCTACTGATTGTGTTGTTGTTAATCATGGTTCAGGTGGAACAGCAGGTTCTTATCTTGTAGGTGTCAGCGAAATAGCTGCTGGTACATTCAAGATTACTGTTACCAACGCATCTGCTGGAAACCTAAGTGAAGCAATAGTTATTAACTTTGTAGCATTGAAAGGTGCTTCTAGTTAATGGGTATCTTTGCTTTTAGGCGAATGAGAGAACAGGAGCTTACCAAATTGGTAGCTCCTGTACCTCAACCAAAATTAAAACGTAAGCCAAAATCAAAAACTAATGGCAATAACGATAGACGCAACAGTAGGGGGAGCATCAGCCAACAGTTACATAACTCTGTCTGACGCTAATTCCATAATTGAAGGATTAATTCTTGATGATGATGTTTCAGCATGGGATGGTTCATCCAATGATAATAAAAACAGGGCTTTATACACTGCTGCGATAAGGGTTGATCGAGAAAGATTTTTAGGTGCAAGGGTTACAGATACCCAAGCATTGCAATGGCCTAGAACTGGTGTAAGAAAACCAGATACTTATATAAACACCTACGCTACAGGTTTTCCATTTCGTATATCAACTGATTATTTTACAGATACAGAAATACCAGAACAAGTTAAAAAAGCACAAGTTATATTAGCTGTTTACTTGAATAACAACAGAGATGGTTTAGGATTAAGTGGTCTTGAAGATTTTAAAAATGTAAAAATTGGTAACCTAGATGCAACACCGAATTTTTATGGTTCGGTTGGTGCAGATAGAGTACCACCACTTTTCGAAAGATACTTTACTGGATTGAGAATTAGTGGACCCGGAAACATTGCTATTAAAAGGAGTTAAAATGAGCTATTATCCAGCAGCAAAAATTATTAATGACACATCAGAACACACAGGTAGATTTGGTTGTGTTCAAGCAATCAAAGATTCTGAAATTGCAACATTAGTAGCAGAGAATGTTACTGGTGATCTTACAAGTATTGATTTAAAATCTAATTGTAAAATTGAAGGTGTTATTACTAGCATCACACTTGCAAGTGGAACTGTTGTTGCTTATAGCTTATAATGGGTATTGCATCTTCACTAAGAAAAGTTGCTACTAAAGGTTTATCAAAACTTGGTGGAAATATAACTATTAGGCAAATCACTAATGGTTCATATAACACTACAACAGGAGTAGTAAGTGAAAGCAATAGTGATACTGTTGTAAAAGCAGTTATAGAAAATGTTAATAATTCTGAGGTAAATGACCAAATCCAAGCACAAGACAAAAAAATAACTATTTCTGCAGGTGATATTACATTTACACCTACTCCGAAAGATAAAGTATTAGTTAGTTCAGTTGTTTATAAAATTATTTCTGTTGCAACTAATGAGCAAAATAATACTGCTATAACTTACGAATTATTAGTGAGGTCTTAATGACAAGACAAATAAGATTAGATCAAATAGACGATTTGATGGGAGAAGCAGTACAAAAATTAGTACAAAAAACCACTTTGCGTTGGACAGAACTATCAAAAAAAGCAACACCTGTTGTAAGTGGTAATTTAAGAAATGGTTGGAAAACTGATATTAAAAAATTAAAAGGTACTATTATAAATAATATTGAATATGCTGAACCAGTTATATATGGTACTGCCCTACCTCCTAGTTGGAAGGGCAGATATAGAACAAAGAAACAGACCATAAAAGGTTTTCCAGAATTACAGGCAAAACAATTAACTACACAATATATTCCTAATGAATTAAGAAAAATTATTAGGAGTATGTAATGGCTGCAATTGATCTTAATACAGTACGATCTACTATTGAGTCTAGGTTGTCAACAGAACTTGCTAGTAGCCCTGCAATTCCTGTTGTATTTAGTAACCAACCATTTGATGCTACAAGTAATGAGAGCTTCGTTCAATGCGAAATTAGTTTTGGTTCTGGTGCAATAGAATCTCAAGGCGACCAAACAAATGCTAATACATTAATCGTAGGCTTACTAACTTTAAATGTATTTACTGAACAGGGTATTGGTTCTGGTGGAAATTTTACTATTTGCAAACGTCTTAGAGACTTATACAATAGGATAACAGTTTCAGGTGTTATCTTTGATGCGGTAGTTGGACCGGAAATTCTTACACAACCCCCCGAAGGTAAGTTTGTAACACAACTAAGAATTACATTTGAAACATACGAAGGGCTTTAATTATGGAAAAATCTGAAATAACAGAACAAATGCTTGATGCAATTGAAGCTGTTAAAGGTAGACGTGATCCTAGTTATTGGGATGGTCGTTGCAAAAGATATATGGAAAACCAAGAAAATTTAAAAAAAGATGTGAAAAAACACAAAAAAGGCTAATATAAAATAAATACTTTTATCTTGTTATGGCTATTAAAGGTGATGTAGGAAAAATTATGTTTGAAAACGCTGGCGGTACTGAAGCTGACGTTGGACAAACAAGAGCTTGGTCTTTGTCTATAACAAAAGACACTATGGAAACAACCAAACAAGGCGATACATTTAAAACTCGTATTGGCGGTTTAATAGATGGAGAAGGTTCAGCAGAACTTCTTTATAATCCTTCAGAGACAGGAGCAGGTTATACAACCTTTATTGATGATGTTCTTACTACAGGCGATAATGCCGACGCATTATTTGAGTTATTTCCTGATTCAGCAACTTCAGCAAAAAAAATTAGTTTTGCAGGGGTTATTACAAACGCAGAATATGGTGCAACCCTTGGTGAGGTTCAAATAATAAACATTACTTTTCAGACAAGTGGTACCATTACTTCAGCTATATAGTATATTAGTGTAATACAATTAATATTTTATGTCAGCAAAAAGAACAATCGACCTTTTGACTTCATCCTATGGGGATGAAATGTCAACCAGAAGAAAGTATGAATTTAAAAATTCTAAAGGCGAAAAAATTGTAGATTTATATTTTAAACCTTTAACTAGATATGACAGACAAAAAGCTCAAAGTGCTACTGGTACAGATGAAGCTTTAACAGTTTCAACTCAATTACTTTGTCAAATGGCAGAGCTTGAAGATGGTACAAAGGCTTTTAGTATTGCAGATGCACCAAATTTACAAAGAGAATTGCCAGAAAATGTATTAAATGAAATAGAACTTTTTTTATTTAATATTAAACTTGATACAGATACAGCAAAAAAAGATTAAAGCGAGATAACTGGTTAAATTTTGAGTTTTTTCTCGCAACAGAATTAGGAAAGACATTAAAAGAATTAAGACAGCTTATAACACAAGAAGAGTTAATATATTGGGCGGCTTATTACGAAAATAAACACGAAAAAGAAAAAAGACTTTATAGCAAAGCAAAAAACAGGTAGTATGTAATAAATAGATTTTGTTTTATTTAAGTGGCAGAAAGTATAGTTACCTTAAGAGTTGAAGCAAGAAATGCAATATCTTCTTTAAATAAAACTTCACAAGCCACAAAATCGCTTTCAAGAAATGCAAATGGTGCTACAAAATCTTTGGCTGCAACCTCAACTGCAGCTAAAGGTTTAGGTGCATCATTAGCCACTTCACTTGCACCATTAATTACTTTAGGTGCTGCTGTTGCAACAGTAAGTAATGCAATAGGGACTTTTCAAGCTAGAGAAAGAGATGTTGCAATACTTACTCAGGGTTTACAAAATTTAGGTGCTGGTACTGCTCAACTAAATGAATTACAAGAAGCAGCAAATAAATTAGGTAACCAAACTTTATTTAACCAAGAAGAATTTACAAGAGGTTTTAACTTATTAACAAGTTTTAGAAATATTGGTGTTGATTCATATTCAAGAGTTGCACAGGCGGCTGCAGACATTGCTCAAGTTAACCAAGTAGATGTAAATACCTCCTTTATGCAATTAGCAAAGGCATTGCAAGATCCAGAAAGAAACTTATCTAATTTGAACAGATCAGGTATTGCTTTTACCAAGCAACAAACAGAAGTAATAAAAGAGTTAATGAAAACCAATCAAGTTGCAGAGGCTCATGCAATGATTTTATCTATTGTTGAAGAAAGTTATAATGGTCTTGCACAAGCTGCTGCAGAGGGATTTGCTGGTGAAGTTGATTCATTAGGCGAATCATTTAGAGATTTTTCAGAGACATTAGGAAAAGCATTAGAACCTTCTTTAATAGCAGCTACCAAAGGTTTAACTGCTTTGATTACCGCTGCAGATAATCTTTTTAAATCGCCACTTGGCAAAACTGCTGCGTTGTTTACAGCGATTGCTCTTGCTGCAAAAGGTGTAATAATAGCATTACCAATAATAAGTGCTGGTTTAATAAAAGTTGCGGCTGCAGGGGGTATAGCCACAATTGCTCTTAATGCAATACCATTTGTTGCTATAGCTACAGGTGTAGGTCTTTTAACGACAGCATTCTTTAAATTAAATGGTGAACAAAAAAAATATAATGAATTAATTAATGCAGGTGGTGAAGCTGATGTAACGCAAGCTATAAAAGATCAAGAAGAGGCTATTGCAGCAATTGACAAACAATTAAACGAAACTACCAAAAGAGGGAAAACTCGTTTGTTTCAGAAAAAAGCAGAGGCAGAACAAGATTTAAAAATGTTAAAAGGTAGACTTCAAACTATTGAATCTGATAAAAAAATTCTAGAAGCTAAAAATAATATTGTTGCTCTTAAAGACAAAGAAAATAAATTAGAAGAAGGTCAAACGAAAAAATTTGAAGAATTTATAAAAAAACAACAACTTTCAAAGGAATTATTAGAAGCAAGTGTTAATGGAAACAGGGAAGAAGTAGAGCTACAGCAAGCAATAAATGCTGCTGTTGAAATACATGGTGAAAAAAATAGACAAAAAATAACAGATATCTTGACAGCAAATGCTGGTTTATCAGATCAAGTAGACAAATTAAAAGAAACTGGTAATGCCGCAAAAGACCTAGAAGATACTTTTGCACAAATAGGATTAACTATTGGAACACAAATAGAGGATGCCTTGGTAGGTGCTATTAATGGTACAAAATCATTGGGTGAATCAGCAAAAGCAATTTTAAATGATTTAGCAAATTCATTGTTAAGAATGGGTATTAATTCAATGCTTGGTGGTATCTTTGGCGGTACTGGCATTGGTAGTTTCTTGGGGTTTGCCAATGGTGGTAGACCTCCTGTTGGCAAACCATCAATAGTTGGAGAAAAAGGACCAGAATTATTTGTACCTTCTTCTGCTGGTACTATTATTCCAAATGACAAATTAAGTGGAGGCGGATTAACGAATAATATTGTTGTAAACGTAAGCATGGAAGGTGGTGTTGATGCTCAAGGTGGAGAAGAAGATGGCAGACAACTTGGAAGGCTTATTGCGGTAGCAGTACAATCTGAGATAATACAACAAAAAAGAGCAGGGGGATTATTAGCATAATGGCAACTTTTCCAGATATTAAACCTAGCTATGGCACAAGAAAAAATAACGCTCCTATAAATAGAGTTATAAGATTTGCAGATGGGTTTGAGCAACGTATAGTTTTTGGACTTGCACAAAATCAAAATCCTAAAACATTCAACTTTACTTGGAATGTATCTGAAACAGAATCAGATACAATTGAAACTTTTTTAGATGCTCGAGCATTAGATCAAGATAGTTTTGAATATACACCAGAAGGTGAATCTGAGAAAAAATTTGTTTGTGAAAGATGGTCAAAAAGTATTCCATACAACAATAGAGCAACCATAACCGCAACTTTTCGAGAGGTGTTTGAACCATGAGTACTGCCCCAATAATTACGGATTTACAAAAAATAAATCCTTCTGCCATAATTGAACTTTTTACTTTAGAAACAACTGTCGCTTTACATGGGTCTGCACAAACTTACAGATTTCACAACGGAACAAGTCTTCTTAACAATGGAGATATAGTTTGGGCTGGTAATAATTATATAAAGCTACCAATTACAGCAGATGGATTTGCTTATCAACGAGGGCAGATTCCTAGACCAACTCTCACAGTTAGTAATGCTCTTGGAACTATCACAGCTATTTTATTAAATGTAAACCAAGTAACAACAGGAAATGATTTAACAGGAGCAACTGTGACTAGAATAAGAACGCTTGCTAGATACCTTGATAATGTTAATTTTCCTATAACTTCAACCACCACAACAACAACACAAACTATTGCTGACCCATCAGATGCTGAAACTGTTACATATACAGTAACAGTGGTAAATGTAGGAGGTTCTAATATTTTTGCTATTAATGGTTCGAATAATCCTGTAATAACAATGAAACGAGGTTCGACTTACATTTTTAATCAATCCCATAACTCAAATGTTGGGCATCCATTAAGAATTAAATCTGATTCTGGAGGGCAACAATCTACAACAAATGCTGGAACACTTGGAACAGATGCAACGGTTACTTATTCACCACTTTACCCCACTGCCCCAAGCGATTTAAGATACTATTGCACAGTACATGGAAATGGTATGGGTAACACCATCACAATGAATAATCCAAACACTACAACCCAAACGATAACATCAACATCAACTCAACAAGTTAATAATTTAGGAACACCAGACCCTTCAGCAGAATTTCCAAGAGAAATATATAAAATTGATAGAAAATCTACAGAAAATAGAGAGATAGTTCAATTTGAACTTGCTGCTCCTTTTGATCTTGCTGGTGTAAGAAGTCCAAAGCGTATTTGCACTAGAGATTCATTTCCTAGTATTGGTACATTTATTGCATGACTTGGAAAGATTCTGCTCTTGCTCATGCGAAAGACCAAGATCCTAATGAATCATGTGGTCTTTTGTTAAACATCAGAGGAAAAGAAAAATATTTTCCTTGTCGTAATTTATCTCAAACTGCATTTCAATGTTTTATTATTGACCCTGAGGACTATGTAAAAGCAGATAATACAGGAGATATTGTTGCTGTAGTTCATAGTCACCCTGTAACACCCCCAATTGCTAGTCAATCAGATAAAGTTGCTTGTGAACAAAGCAATCTTAAATGGTACATAGTAAACCCTAAAACAGAAACTTGGGGATATTTAGAACCTTCAGGTTATAAAGCCCCTATTCTTGGAAGAGAATGGGCTTGGGGAGTTTCGGATTGTTGGTCCTTAGTTCGAGATTGGTATAAAGAGGAATTAAATATTGAATTAAGAGATTGGAACAGACCTACAACATTAGAAGATTTTAATGAAGACCCTATGTTTGAAAGATGTGCTTGGAGAACTGGTTTTCGAGAACTAAGAATTGATGAAAAATTAGAAAATGGTGATTTATTATTTATGTCAATTTTGAGTAATAACTTAAATCATGTCGCAATTTTTTTAGATGGGGATGTTTTACATCATTTAACAGATAGACTATCTTGTAAAGAACCATACTCAGAATGGTTGCTAAAATGCACAGGAAAGAGGTTGCGTTATGTTGCGTAAAATTAAACTATATGGAGATTTAGCTACTTTTGTAGGTCATAAAGAATTTGAAGTTAAAGCTGATTCAATATCTCATGCTGTAAGTTTTCTTGTAAATAATTTTGAAGGAATAGAAAAATATATGAATCCTAAATTTTACCAAGTTAAAGTTGGTAATTATGCTATTGATAAAACTGAAATATATTATCCAATAGGACAGCAAGATATTCATTTTGTTCCTGTAATTCAAGGTGCTGGTGGTGTAGGAAGAGTTTTAGCTGGTGCAGCATTAATTGGAATTGCTTTTGCTACTGCTGGAACAGGTGTTGCGGCTGCCGGTGGTTTATTTAGTAAAGCTGGTTTTGCTGCGGCAGGTTTTGGAACTAAAGCTGCTTTAGGTATTGGTGCTGGTTTGCTTTTAGGTGGTGTTAGTGAAATGTTGTTTCCTTTGCCGAAACCTAAAGAATTTAGTTCAGAACAAGACCCTAGAATATCTTTTAATTTTAGTGGAACATCTAATACATCAAGGGCTGGAACACCAGTTCCGATTTGTTACGGAGAAATTATTACTGGTTCTGTTGTTATAAGTGGAGCTATTGATACCGAACAGGTGAGAGCATGACAAAACCAAAAGTTATAAGAGGTTCTGGTGGTAGGAGAAGTCCTCCACCACCACCACAGCCAACAAGAACTCCCGATACTTTACACAGTAGGCAGTTTGCTACTTTCCTTGATCTTATTTCTGAAGGGGAGATAGAAGGTTTTGCAACAGCATCTAAAGAAGGTCTTTCTCAAGGAACAACTGCATATACAAATGCTGCATTAAAGGATGTAATTCTTAATGATACTCCTGTTTTAAAAGCAAGTGCAAATTCAGCAAGTCCATCTTCAACTGATTTTAATTTTCAAGATGTAACTTTTAAACCTAGATTTGGAACTGCAAATCAAACAAAAGTTGAGGGTATTGAGAGCAGTTCTTCTGTTACAGCAGTTGGGGTTACAGTTACAGCATCAAGTCCAGTTACAAGACAGATAACCAATACAAATGTTGACGCTGCAAAAATTACAATAACTTTTCCACAAATACAAAAAGCAACAGATAAAGGCGATTTACTTGGTTCTTCTGTTTCTCTTAAAATTTCTGTTCAATATAATTCTGGTGGTTTTACTGATGTTATAAGTGACACAATTACAGGTAGAACTGCTGATGCCTACCAGAGAGATTACAGAGTTGAATTAACTGGTGCTTTTCCTGTTGATATTAGAGTTTCAAGGACAACAGCAGATAGTACAGAGGCAAATTTAGTTAATGCTTTTCAATGGACAAATATTGGAGAAATTATAGATGATGCCAATACTTATGCAAATAGTGCTTACGCTGCAATCAGACTTGATTCAATGCAATTTAGTACAATTCCAAGTCGTAAATATAGAATTAGAGGAGTAAAAGTAAGAATACCGGGTGCAGGGGCAAACAGTTCTGGTACTCCAAGTGTTGACAGTACAACTGGTCGTATTGTTTATCCTGATGGATATATTTTTAATGGTGTTCTGGGAGCAGCTACATGGTGTTCCTGTCCAGCAATGATTCTTTTAGACTTATTGACTAATACTAGATATGGATTTGGCGACCATATAACTGATAGTTCTCTTGATTTATTTTCTTTTGTAACTGCTAGTAAGTTTGCAAACACATTAGTTTCAGATGGTTTAGGAGGTCAAGAAGCTAGGTTTAGTTGTAATGTAAATATTCAAGGGAGTGCAGAAGCTTTTGATCTTATAAATGAACTTGCTGGTGTAATGAGATGCATGCCTATTTGGTCTGCTGGTAGTATTTCTCTTAAACAAGACAGTCCAGCAACAGCTTCTTATTTATTTAATTTAAGCAATATTACAGGTGATGGGTTTACTTATTCTGGCAGCAGTTTAAAACAGCGTCATAGTGTTGTTTCTGTATCTTATTTTAATATGGACACTCAAGATATAGATTTTGAGGTTGTAGAAGATGCAAACTTGATAAGCAAAATTGGTTCAAGTATTAAACAAATAAAAGCTTTTGCCTGTACTTCAAGAGGGCAAGCGGCTAGATTAGGTCGAGCAATATTATTTGGTGAAGCAAATGAGACAGAAGTTTGTAGTTTTACAACGTCTATTGATAGCGGCATAGTGGTTAGGCCGTCAGCAATTATCGAAATTGCTGACCCTGTAAGAAGTGGACTAAGAAGAGGTGGCAAAATATCCTCTGTCACTTCAACAACTGTAATTACCGTTGATGATTCTACAAACACAGATTTACCTTCTACAAACAATGCAAAACTATCTGTAATTCTTCCTAATGGAACAGTAGAAACAAAAGACATAAGTTCTGTTTCTGGGGCAACAATTACTGTCTCAAGTGCTTTTTCTCAAGCACCTAATGTCAATGCAAACTGGGTTATATCAGATGATACTGTTCAAACACAATTATTCAGAGTTATTACTGTTGAAGAGGTTGACGGAATAAACTATGCAATCACAGCTTTATCTTATGTAAATGACAAATATGCTTTTATTGAAGATGGTTCTTCATTGCCGACTAGAACAGTATCAATATTAAATGAATTAAAAGACCCACCAACATCACTACAGGCAGAAGAAAAAATTGTTGAGATAAATAATGCTGCTGTGTCTAAATTATTTATTAGTTGGCAACCTGTTGTAGGTGTGACTCAATATCAAGTTAATTATAGATTTAATAACGGTAATTTTATTTCAACAACAACTTCTAGCCCAGATTTTCAAATATTTAATACTGATATTGGTACTTATGAAATTCAAGTATTCAGTTTTAATGCAGCCTTGCAAACAAGTTCTACTTCGTCTGATTTAACTTTTAATGCTGTTGGTAAGACTGCAATTCCAGCAAACATTACTGGGTTGACCGCAGAGCCAATAAATGAAAAGTTAATAAGACTAAGATGGAATCAAGCTACAGAACTAGATGTCAGATTAGGAGGTCTTATTCACTTAAGACATTCTCCTCTTGTTGATGGGAGTGGTACTTTTTCTAACAGTACAGATTTAATTCAAGCTCTTAGTGGTGTTACAACTTCTGCGGAAGTTCCCTATCTTGAAGGAGAATATATACTTCGCAGTCAGGATTCAGGAGGCCGTTTTTGTGCTGGTGATACAAGTGTAATTATTGATTTACCAGATAATCAAGATGCTTTATTAACACAAACTAGAAGAGAAGATACTGACAGTCCTAAATTTCAAGGAACAAAAACTAATGTGGCTTTCGATGCAACTACTAATACAATTAATCTTGTAGGGGGTGGAAATTTTGATTCTATTACGGACTTCGATGCTGTTGGTTCAATAGATGATTTTGGTGGAATTGTTCCAGAAGGTACTTATGATTTTGGAGGAACTGCTGGTGGAGATACTTTAGATTTAGGTGCTGTATTTAGTGTAGATTTTAAACGTCATTTTTTAACAGAAGCATTTTATCCTTCAGATTTATTTGATTCTAGAGGATTAATTGATGATATTACAGACTTTGATGGAGCTACAGCTACAGAAGTTAACGCTGAAATGTTAGTAAGAGTTACACAGGACAACCCTTCTAGCTCACCAACTTACACAGGTTTTCAAACCTTTGCAAATGGAACTTATAAAGGAAGAGGGTTTCAGTTTAGAGCAAAACTTACAAGTAAGGATGTTGCTCAAGATATAAAAGTTTCACAATTGGGATATACAGCAACAATACAAAGAAGAACAGAACAGGGAAATCTTACTGCTAGTGGAGCAGGAGCAAAGGCTGTAACTTTTCAACATCCATTTTTTGTCGGTACTTCTAATACTGAGGGTGGTGCAAATGCACATCTACCATCAATCGGGATAAACGCACATAATTTAGCAAGTGGTGACTTTTTTGAGATTTCTAGTATATCTAGTACAGGTTTTACAGTACACTTTAAGAACTCCTCAAATGCTTCGGTTGATAGAAATTTTACATATCAGGCTGTCGGATTTGGTAAAGGAGGGTAGAATAAGCACAATGTTAGTAATCTAAATGGCAGAACACGATTTTATAATTGATAACGGAACAGGTAGTGCTGTAAGATCGGACATCAATAGTGTTTTACAAGCTATTGCATCTAATAATAGTAAGTCTGGTGCTTTAACAACAAATTATGCTTATCAGTGGCACGTTGATACTTCTGATGGCAACTTAAAAATAAGAAATGCAGCTAATAATGGTTATGTAACTATTGGTCCTGTTGCTACTACAAACTTTGGTCTTGCACCTCTTAGTGGTGGAACTTTCACAGGAAAAGTAATTCATAACTATACCTCTAGTTTAAATATTCCCTCTGGTACGACAGCCCAGAGGGATGGTAGCCCTGCTGTTGGTATGTTTAGGCATAACTCAACTCTTAATCAGTTTGAAGGCTATAACAATGGTGCTTGGGGTGCGATTGGTGGAGGTGCAGGTGCTACTGGTGGCGGTACTGATGAAGTGTTTTTTGAGAATGATCAAACTGCTACAACATCTTACACATTGAGCAGTGGTAAAAATGCTCATACTGTAAGTCCTACAATAAACTCAGGTGTTACTATTACTGTGCCATCTGGTGCAATCCTTGTTATTCTTTAATTATGGCTTTAAATATTAACGGTACTACTGGTATTTCTGGGGTTGATGGAAGTGTATCCGCACCAGCATTAACAGGAACGGATAGCAATACTGGTATAACATTCCCTGCTGCTGACACTATTAAATTTTCAACTGGTGGTGTTGAAAGAATATCAATAACAAATAGTGGAATTTCTGGAACTGGAATATCTGCCGGCTTTACACCAGAAGCAGATGGTTACAGACTTACTTCTGACTTTTCTAGTAGTGCTGATCCTATTACTAGTAATTGGGAAAGAAACGATAATACATGGGAGGGAACAGGATATTTAGGTTCTTCATTAATTACTCAATCTAGTGGTATATTCACTTTTGCAAAAACTGGTTGGTATTATTTTTATCTACAACATGATTCTCAAATAGGTGGTGGTAATTCAGATGGTTTTAATCAATTTTTTGCAAGTATAAGTACAAATAGTGGAAGTGCATATACTAATTTTTGTGAAAATGATGGTTGGTTTGGAGATAATGTTAGTTCAAAATATATGGTCAAAAGTTCTAGTGCTTTGATAAAAGTAGCTGATGCTAGTACTTACAGAATAAAAATATCACAGGCTGCTGGTTCTAGTGCAACTACAACCAAAGGCAGTTCATATAAGTTAAGAACTGGATTTATTTTACTTCGTATAGGAGATGCATAAATGAGACCATCACACATAGAAGATTATCTTGTAACTGTAAGAGATGGACAATGGTTTGGGTGGTCTGATTCAAAAAACAAAATCTATGCAAACTTAGTTGTGCATGATGGAGGTTCTAAACCTACAGAGTCAGATTGCACTACAGGACTAGCAACATTACAAGCTGCATGGGATTTAGAAAATGACAGTTATAAATCTAAAAGAAGAGCAGAATACCCCTCTATTGTTGACCAGTTAGACGACATCTATAATAATGGTATAGACGCTTGGAAGGCCACTATCAAAACANCGNNNAGANANATATCNTAAACCATGACAGCAAAGATTAAACTAAACGCAGCATCAGGTGGTGGGTCTTTCAGCTTACAAGCACCCTCATCTTCTAGTAACAACAGAGTAATGACGCTGCCTGATACAGCGGATGGAACGATATTAACTACGACAAACCCAAAGTCAGGAAATATTATTCAAGTCGTTTCAACTACAAAGACAGATACTTTTAGTTCTAATTCAGATTCTTTTACAGATTTAACAGGATTAAGTGTTACTATCACACCTACATCCACTTCAAGTAAAATACTGTTTACGGCAACTTTATGTTTCGGTATGTCGGCAGATGGATATGGCAGTGGTCGATTAGTTAGAGATAGCACCCCTTTAGGTGTAGCTTCTGCTGCGGGTAATAGAACAGTATGTGGTTTTGCTATGCAGATGAACCTAAATGCTAACAATAAATTATATACTTTAACTTATCAATATCTTGATTCGCCCAGCACAACTTCTGCTACAACTTATAAACTGCAAGGTAGAACTTATACAGGAGATTCTCGTTATTTTACTATTAACAGAACGCAAGTAGATAGTGATCTTGATTACGTGCATAGAGGTGAATCAAGAGTAATCGCTATGGAGGTAGCAGGCTAATGTCTTTAGATCACGAAGCAATTAGAAAAGCATATCCATCTATAAGAACGATTGATGATTCTTTTATTGATTACGGCTTAGATAAAGATGGAAATAAAGTTTCTATAGTTCAATCAAAAGTTGATACTGCAAGAGCAACTATAGATTCTGATTATGCAAAAGTAAAATACAAAGATGATAGGCAACCTTTATATCCAAGTTTAGAAGACTTTGCAGACGCTATGTACTGGAATAGCAAGGGAGATTCTAGTAAACTGACAGCATACTACGCAGCCTGTGAAAAGGTGAAAACCGACAATCCAAAACCTAGTTAATTATGTCAGAGATCAAGGTAAATTCGATAAAAGGGGTAGGAGCTAGTACTGCTGCTATTACTGTCAACAATACTGATGGAACGTGTACTGCGAATATTACTAATAACCTAAGTAATAGAAACAGAGTAATAAATGGTCAGATGATTGTNAATCAAAGAGCAAGCTCATATACAGCAACAGGTGAAGAATATNNNNTAGATAGATTNAATCACAGAACTGGNAGTAGCTTTANNTTTGATACGACTACAACNCAAGANNCNTCTGCACCAGACGGATTTACTAAATCATTAAAAATTACACCTGATAGTACTCAAACACCTNNTGGAAGTNATAATGGNATGATAGCNACATTANTNGAAGCAGATAGNCTTAATTGGNTTTGCTTCTGGAACTTCATCTGCTAAAAAATTTGTTTTATCTTTTTATGCTAAATCNGCNTCACAAAATAATNNTCATCAATATTCTGTACANTTAAGCAAANNAANTTCTGGTGGTACNTATTATNATCAAANTAGAAGTTTTACAGTTACTTCAAGTTGGCAAAGATTTACTGTTGCATTTNCAGCCGATACTTCAAATAATATTACTACAGGNAGTGGAGANGGTNTAAGAATATTGTGGCATTTAGCTGCTGGATCTGATGATATAGCAAGTGCTGTTACTTCTTGGACATCAGGTGATGTTAACNNNGCTGTTACAGGTCANTCNAATTTTATGGATAACACCAGTAATGAATTTTATTTGACAGGNGTNCAATTAGAAGCAAGTGATTCNGATGTGGCAACAGATTTTGAGCATAGGTCATATCAAGATGAATATTTGAGGTGTACTCGATATTTCTATCATGCTAATAATCAACATTTTTTTATTGGAAGAGGTAATGGTAGCACTGCCGTTGTAACATTTCTTGAAACTCAAGTACCATTAAGAAATACGCCCTCTGTTACTTTGACAGGAAATTTAAGACACTATGGAATTGACTCATACTCAGACAGTTCTACAACACCAACTGTGCCATCATTTAGAGCAAATCAAAAAGGGATAAGACTTAATCAGTCTGGACATTCTGGTGTAAATGATGATTGTGTTCTGACTATGCAGTGCAGTGGTTCTGATGGTCAGGGTATTTTTTTAGATGCGGAGCTTTAACTATGGCTATTTCTTACAAACACAGAAACAACACTTTTAAAAATTCTAATGGAGATAATGTCATTCATAAAGACATTCTTTTAAAAGTTGATGGTGTAGAAAAAACAGCTATTCCAATTGATGAAGGAAACAGAGATTATCAAGAATACCTTATGTGGGTAGCAGAAGGAAATACACCCGACCCTGCTGATTAATTAACCTTTTCGTTCATCTGCCTTGTCATTAACCCCATAGTGACGTAAAGAGGGGATAGGGCTACAATAAGCAGTAATACAAGCACACTTGNAAAAGATAGTGCTTTTAAAATTGCAAATTTNATCATGTTTCAAAAAATTGCTAATATTCTTAGCATAGTTTCATTTGTAATGGTAGCTTCCATGAGTGGTGGAGCGTACCTGGGCTACAAATATGTAACATCTGAAAATTTTAAGTCTCAGGTTATGAATGAAATTCTTGGAAATATACAGGGTTCTATGCCTAGAGTTTTAGAAAACGTAATGCCTGATGTTACGGGTCAATCCATACCTTTACCTAAAAAATGAGTGAAATACCTCGTTTAAAAATAAACGAGATTCAAATACACGAAATACCGATATGGAAATTTAATAATCCTGTAGTAAATCATATAAATAAACCTATCGTAGATATTCCTGGTTGCGTAAGAGTTCATCGAAATAATTTAACTAGCCTTATTGACAACCCCAAAGATGAATATGGAACATATACAGAATGTGGTAACTTCAATATTCCTAGCTTTGAACCTTTGGAGTATAACCCCAACGAATTTAAGTACACGCAAGCCGAAACCGCCAATCAGACAGAAGAGTTTGTACCACCAACAGTAGAACCACCAAAATACGAACCAAAAAAGAAAGAAGATGAGCCACTATTTGTTGCTTGCCCTGGACCGAATGACCAAAGAGTAGGCCAATATGCTTCAGAGTTTAAATTGGAACGTGTTATCGGACACGAAAGAAGCGAAGATGGTAGTAAATGTATAACTCTCTATGAAGACGTTAAATTCATCGAGCAATACATACCGAATCCTCCACAGCTTGTTAGCACTGCTG
>FUFK010040877.1_pt1 | contig 56931 bp, 49 predicted proteins | sample 1021851 | NCBI WGS metagenome assembly FUFK01 (sample SAMEA51879418, study PRJEB19060) | metagenome
GAAAATTTTCCAGTCCAACATCAAAGTCGGTTTTATCGAGCAACCTTCGTAAATATCTCTTGACTATGCTAATCAGAGGAATCCCAATTATCAAAATTAGAATCCCAGATGCGGGTCCAGCAGATATAGAGTCTTGAAAACACGAAAAAGTTGGTTCTAATTGATTAGGAAAATCTTCGAGACAATTGGACATTGTANTNACCTCGANACANGAAGNAGATAATTGTTAGCAGTCATGGAAGGGTGAAGAGGCGATCATCACCATGCCCATCCATCAAGCCAATCCTCACAGCGGCATCAATCCAAGCATGTGCGTAATTGATTGCTCCAAAGGCTCGGACCAAATCTCCCTGTTCTAGGAAATGCTTGGCATCTGCTTGGTAATCATCGCACATTCTCATCATTGAATCGAGTCTGGCTACATCTTCTTCAGATTCTGCAATAGGTGTTGCTTTTGCTCGTGCTTCNGNAGTTAATGCGAGATATTTCTCAACCTTTTCTTTCGTTACAATCGAACCATCATCTGACATCATGCNNCCTCCTGTGGCGCTCCNCGCAAGTGCTGATTTGCAGCCTCGCTGAGTTTGAAGTATCGNGTTCTGCCTTGCTTNCTTACCGANAGNAGNCCCTTGCGTCGCATTCCATTGTAAATNTGNGAGAGACGAGAGCGTCCGACTTCCAAGCGAGCTTGTAATTCGTCATCGGAAGGAGATACTTCGCGCATTGACGAGGCCTCGACTATCATTCGCTCGGCCTCGGTTAGTGTTTGCAAGACAATTGGGTTGAATGGTAGATCTGGTTCCCATGTTGGACCTAATGAAACCGGAACNTGTACTGGTACTTGCACAGGAGTAGGGGGTGGGGTTGGGACTGGTGGTGGAGTTTGTACTGGAGGAGGTGGAGGAGTTACAGGAATGGCAGGGATACTAACTTGAGGTGGTTCGGGCTCAAAAANAGGTTCAGGAATTGGTTCAGGGGCTTCTTNCGCTGGTCCATCGTCTACGAACCATTCCGTTTCAATTTCTTCTACAATTGGCTCTGGTTCTGGTGCAATTGGTTCGAATACTCTAGGATCANCTGGCAAGGTAGATTTGGAATCTTTATCGACTATCCAAACTGATTGATCGTCATTGAATACCGACTCTTCGGCGCCTGACTCTACAGAAGTATCGATTCTTGCAGCGGATTGTTCTTCCTCAACACTTGCTGGAGGCATTTCTCTTACCGGAGTCTTTGGCACCAAACTCTTGTGTGGTTCAGCGACTTGAATNGGNGTGTCATCGGGCGTTGTTGGCATCCTATCATTGGCTTGTAGTGTGCGACCAAGTAAGCGTCCAAAATTTCCCTTAGGCTTCCTAGATTCGGGCAATTCAGGTGGCTCTGTTCCTTCCTCAACGAAGTAGAATCCAGACTCATCATCTGCTCTATGGTATACTTCACTAGGTTCAGGTTCAGTTGGCTGAGGTTCGGGGATTTGTTCTGCTTGATGCAATCTTTCCTCTTCAACCTCTAGTGGTTCAGGCTCCTCTGGAGTATTCCAAATTTCTTCAGGTGCTTCGAATTCATCGTTCCATGAATCCTCTTCTTCGTCTTCATCATCATCCCAAAGGTCATCCGGTTCATCTTCTTCCTCTAATTCAAAATCATCTATTTCGGAAGTGTCTTCCTCGGACTTTATTTCTACCTCTTCGAACTCTTGAGTAGATTCTTCTAATTCTGGTTCAGCCTCAACCTCTTCGAATATTGTAGGTTCTGATTGAACNGGTGGAGCTCTCCAGGTAGTTAACCGATCTAGAACACCTCCTTCTGCTGGATTGTGTCTCTCATCGATTAAATCCCGTAATAGGCGGATTACCCTACGCGGATTACCATCCGTATGTTGGTGAATTGCTGTTAGAAGACTCGGCCTGATATTCCACTTTTGATTGGCCGAGCGAGAGATTCTACGATTGCTGAGCATCTGGATTTGTTTCTCGTCTAAATTCTGTAAATGATGAGGGTCGTCGAATATACCTAACACTCCTTCATCCAACCCTGCCAATTGAGAGGGGGTAATTGCGACTACGACAAGTGCTCGAAGTCTCTGTAGTAAGGGGGCTAATCGAGATAGCATATGGTTCAAGTCTACATTTGCAGGATAATCGAAGGCGATTAGAGGCAGAGTTCCTGTCTCTTTGTCTAGTATCTCAACCATCTTGTCGGAGACTTGTTGGATTGATGGTGGAATATCAAAGCCTCCGAGATACACAGACAACTCATGGATTATTCCTTGAACAGGGTCATCGGCTTCTGGCCAGAATTGTCCTATGAATGGGCGGCGCGACGTGGTAGAGGCTAGGGCGTTGAGGAATGAGGTTCTACCCGAACCACGATCTCCAACCAATAGTAGCATTCGTGGGGTTTGAGAAATTAGGTGCTCACGACATTCCGACAGTAAGCGATCTCGCCCAACTAGATATTCCGCGCGATTTGCTTCGATTGGGCGCAGGTCGAAGGGGTTGCCTCGTAATGGAGGCAAATCGAGTACCGATGCGGGCCCTTCAGCCATTATCGCGTACGCGAGACTAGGAGTACATAATATTCACGCATTCTCACGCATTAAAGATGTGAAATTAACGTATAATTAGGTATTTTGAGATAATTAAAAATTGTAATTGTGTTGCAGTAATACGTTTTATGGTTAGCAGCATTAACGCTTAACTAACGCTTTACTAATGCGTTAACAATGCGTTAACAGGCAAATTAACGCTTTTTTGAGCCCAGATAAGACTCTATTTGACTCAACTTAACCCCTATTTGGTTGAGATTATCGGTATTCTTGGCTTAGTACTCATCAGAGCCTCAAGTAGGCATTTTCGGATTAATCACCACGAAGTGCTTAGAACCGGAAGGTTCTCGCGAGGTTTGGTGAAACAATGCCTGTTGACAACAGCCGATTGAGTGGATTCTACAAACTATCAGTTCCAGAACGAAGAGCCATGCTCGCAGAGCTTGCTGGCCTCAATGATGAACAAGTCCAGGCTTGGGCGGATGCTGAACTAGACGAAGGTACAGCTGACAGAATGATTGAGAATGTAATTGGCAGATACTCACTACCCATCGGTGTTGCAACCAACTTCATTATCGACGGAGATCACTATGTTATTCCATTTGTCGTCGAAGAAGCTAGCGTTGTTGCAGCCGCATCAAACATGGCTAAGAGATGTCAGAAGAATGGTGGCTTCGTCTCGAACAATACAGACCCGGTTATGATTGGGCAAATTCAGGTAGTTGGCTGTGAAGATCCAGAGGCTTCTCGAGATGCTATTCTTGCTGCTAAAGATGAATTGATAGAATCCTGTAACGAGGTCGACCCAATTTTAGTCAAATTTGGTGGCGGATGTAGGGATGTTGAAGCAAGAATAATCGATACTGATTCAGGTCCGATGATTATCGTTCACATTCTGGTAGATTGTCGAGATGCAATGGGGGCAAATGCAGTCAATACAATGGCAGAAACTATTGCTCCAAGAGTAGAGAGCATCTCCGGAGGAACTGTGATTCTTCGAATAATTAGCAATCTAGCAGTTCATAGGTTGGCAAGAGTCAGTGCTACATTTACTCCAGAAGAGATGTCCGATACCGGTGACGACCCCGCTAGGGGTGCAGAAGTGATTGACGGTGTCTTACAAGCCTACCATTTCGCGGCAGCAGATCCATTCCGTGCAACTACTCACAACAAGGGGATAATGAATGCAATATCGCCTATTGCAATTGCTTGCGGACAAGACTGGAGAGCCGTAGAATCCGGCGCTCACTCGTACGCATCACATGAGCGACGATATGGTTCTATGACTCATTGGGAAAGGGACGAAGATGGAAATCTAGTCGGTTCTATTGAGATTCCAATGGCTGTTGGATTAGTTGGAGGGGCGATTACAATCCACCCAGGAGCCCAAGCAAATGTAGCACTACTAGGAATCAACTCCGCGGACGATCTAGCGAAGGTGATGGCCGCTGCAGGTCTAGCACAGAATCTCGGTGCCCTTCGAGCCCTTGCAACAGTTGGCATACAGGCAGGTCACATGAAACTGCACTTGCGCAATATGATTGCCAGCGCAGGCGCCTCCTCAGATGAAATCGAGCCTGTGGCTGCTATCGTTCGGGAAAGCGGCGAAAGAATCACCATGGCAGCGGTTGAATCTGCATTGCAACAGGTTCGTGGCGAGTAATCACTCGTCGCCTTGAGCCGCTTCCATCGCTAGCGCCTCTTCGGATGGTGCTTCAGAGAACTCTTCGATAGTCATCTGTTCATCAGAAAGTGANGCGGCTAACTGTGCACTNGTAAGTCCAGCCTTTCCNGCTTCTGCCCTAAACCACTCTCTTACCTTCTGGTATTCAACTTCAGGACAACCGAAGTATTCTGCAAATCTACGAGTTGTGGTTAATCTCCTAGTCAATCCATCCCTGCGTCTATCGATGAATCCCAATCCGGCTAATTCCCTGACCCTGTCGTAAGCCTTGGGCCCAATCATATCGACAAGTTGCGCTTGCTTCATCGGTTGATGGTAAGCGATTAGTGCGGCCGCTGGTAGCAATCTTGCTGGAACATCCGGCCTAACCGACTTTGGAAGATGAGAGGAAAGTGTNGGTCTAACTTCGAAAATCCATCGGCCCGCTACTTCGGTTAATTGCAAAGCAGAATCTCTACGGCGCTTGATTGTAGCACGCAGGTTCTCCAAAGCGCCGGAAACCTCTGAACGAGTTTTACCGGTCTGCTCAATTAGTTCCTCTACCGTCATCGAGCGACCGGCACTGAAAAGAATCGCTTCAAGAATAGTCGATAATTCGACAGAATCAGACATCGATTTCCACCTCCATCTCAGGTTTCGGGTTAATCTTCTCTGTTAGCACATCAAAATCATTGTGATCGGGGTGCAAATCTTTGATGGAAATCAAACCATCACGGCCTGATTTCTGAGTTAAGTCTGCATAACCTCTGTGAGTTAGGAATAGTGCTGAGACCAAGGCAGTAACCTGTGCTTCCGCCTCCGCTTCATCAAACTCCAACCCGCCTTCCACCGATTTGTCTCTAAGGTAGGTTGCAATATCCTTCAGGTCGACCGCCATATCACCTTCGTCAGATCTATCTCGAAGGGCATTCCAAGTTCGTCGGAGATCTGCTTCCAAATCTTCGATGTGAAGGCTACCGGAGAATCTAGCCCTTGCCTTTGCATGAGCTTCTCTCCTCTCCTTGGCGATTTCCTCTCTGAGTTTCAAATCCTCTGAGATTTGTTTAGCACTCTGTAATCCCATTAGTAATTCCCCAAGAGTTACAGGGCGGCTTTCCTCTCGATGAATTCTGCCTTCGAACATCGAAGGAAGTACATTGTCAGCCGCACCTGTCATAACTCCTACAGAGAAGTTGTAATCATCTTCAGTGAATTCTGTCTCCCAGCCACCTACATCAAAGTCTAGGAATTCTTCTTCGAGTTCATCCCATGCTCGATCTTGTCTCTCGATAAGTGTGGATGATTGACCTCTTAGAATCTGCCAAGCCATTCGGATAAGTCGACCACAGGTTGGTAAGTCGATATTGTCAGCAGTTTTGATTCGCTGCTCAAACATCTCTAGGAAACTTGTAAGGTCTACATCCCAAGGGTCTAGGTCCTTAGATCTGAATAATTGGAATACCAAAGCGACCGAACGGTCGAATGGGTCGATTAGAAATTGATGTTCTGCCTCTTCTAGAGTTGCTAACTCGACCAATCTGTCTAGATAACGACTGGTTTCGAGGTCCTCTTCGCCTTGCAGTAGTCGCGCGACGATATCGTCCCTCATAGCAGTGGCATCGAAGACTGTCATTCTTCTCTCTCCAACTCCTGCTCGACAACCGCCTCACTGTCAATCTCTTCTTCGTCATCTTCGGAAGCAGGTATTGCCGCTTCCTTCTCTGCGATATCTTCGCTCCACTCATCAGTTCTTTCCTTCAGCGAGGAGATTGTTGATTCGTTAGATTCCACGTTATCTTCTTCGGCATCCTCGGATACTTCGACCCCTGCCCTATCTGCAAGACCACCAAGACTCAACGGACGATCCATTGGTTCAGGCACCTTTGGCATAGTCTCGGTACTCGGTAAATCAGTCATACCTTCCTTCGCACTTTGTGCTTCCTTCAGAGCCTCTTGCTCCGCCTCAAATTCTTCTCCAAGTTCTATTGCTGCAGCTCTGTCAAAGTCTGCAATTCGGCGGCTGCGGCCGTCTCCGGCGTGAGTAATTCCAATGTGATGGTCAGCAAGGGTTAGGCTGACCTTCCTTAGTGTCACCATGATGAATTGAGCGTGGGTGCTGCGAATTCTACACAGTGTAGCAATTCGCTCAGCGTTGAATGGATCTAGATTTTGGTCGACCTCGTCAAAGTAGTAGAATGGGCTTGGTTCGTAATCCTGGATTGCGAAAACAAAAGCAAGGGCTGCCATCGATTTCTCTCCGCCGGAGAGGAAACTTCTGCGAGTCCTCTTGCTCTTTCCTGGTGGAATACAAGCCATCCTGAGCCCACCCTCAAACGGATTTTTGGTATTCTCAAGTTGTAATTCGCCCTCACCACCGGGCTGTAGCAGTCTGTAGGCTCGAGTGAAGTTCTTGTTGACTTCGTTGAAGACTGCTAGAAGTCTTGTCTTTCTCTCTTCTTCGAGTTGTTCTGCAAGGCTGACAAGCATAGCGTGTCGTTCCTTGCAGAGCTTTCCATCGGCGACGAGTCCAGCGATTCTCTCTACGGTTATGTCGTAGTCTTCTATCGCTAGCATATTCACGTCGCCGAGTTGGCCGAGGCGGCGATCTAGGCCCTGCACCCCCTTCTCCGCCTCGGCCACTGTTGGCAATTGAATATCTAAATCAGGAATCTCAATTTGACTTTCAGCCAACTCTTCCTGTAACTCGGCCAATGTCTCTTGTTTGTTCCTTATGCTCTCGACGAGACCTTCCAATCTCGATTTGATTGTTTCACGCTGAGTCTGCATCTGGTCTATGTGAGCACGAAGGCTGGCGCGTTCGTCGACAATCTCATCCCTACGCTCGCTGAGAACCTGGTGTTCTTCGTTAAACTGTGAAGCTTGTAATTTGAGATCTTTCAGAGTCTCCTCTGCCTTATCGATTAATGTTTGAAGACTCTGAATCGTGCTTGTGGCTTCTGTAATAATTTCGTTTTGTCTCTCGACGGATCTAGTTAGATCGTTCTTTCTATCCTCTAGAACCTTGAGTTTCTCGCCACCGGTCAAAATATCTGACTCGGCTCTCAACTTCGTACGCTCAGCCTCAGTCCGTGTATCCTGAGCGCTTCGAAGGATTTGTGAAAGATGATCTGGAGTATGATTTTGTAATGCCTCCGCTGCTGTTCGACGAGCCTCGAGAGCGGCTCCGTGTTCCCTTTCAGCCTCAGCAGCGGCCTCAATCGCTTGTTGGCTAGCGGACTCCAATCTGTCATGTTCATTACGAGCATCGACAACCTTCTTCGATATGTCATCTACTTGCTTCTGAGCAATCTTAACATCGGCTTTCCAATTCCTCACCTTTACGGAGTGGTCACTATCATCGAGTCCATGAATTTGGTTTCGGAGATCGTTCATATTGTCTCTGATTTCTTTCAGAGCGGCCTCTACTGTTGAGTATCTGAGATTGGCTCTATTTACTGCGGATTCAAGTTTCTCCATTCCGGCTCCAGCCGCTCCTGCGCCACCGAATGACGGTCGGGAACCCTTTGCCGAAGAACCACCTGTCATCGCACCAGTCGCTTCGACTATCGAGCCGTCAAGAGTAACCATCCTAACGCCGCCCATGTTGCGGCGGGCCACATCCATGGACTGAACAATCAACGTGTTTCTACAGGCGAAGCGGACTGCAGTTTCGATTTCTTCATCATAATCCAATAAGTCATGAGCGAATCCAATAATCCCAGGGTTTCTAGCGACCATTAGGGCTCTACCCTGAGCACGAGACGCACTGATTTTGTTTAGCGGGAGGAATGTTGCTCTACCACCGCCATTTGCACCAAGCCACTTGATACAACTTGCAGCTACCTCATCATCGCTGACAACAATTGAATTCATACCTCCGCCGAGTGCGAAGGCTAGTGCCTCCTCATGTGAATCATCCTTTGGCGAGGTTAATTCTCCGAGTGAACCGAGTATTCCCTTGATCTCTCCTCTCTCTCGGAGTTTGGATAATGCACGCAGGGTTACCGCAGAACCTGGTTTCGAGGCTCTTGCCTCCTGTGCGGCACGAGCTCGGTCAAGTGACCTATTGGCGCCTCTCAATTGCTCCTCTGCACTATCGCGATCACCGCGTAGTGCAGCCTCTTGTTTCTGTAATTGTGTTAATTTAACAGCCAATGATTCTCTATCCTCAACCGGCTTTTCTTCTTGTAGATCTTCGCCGGTTAATTCGAGGTCATCTCGTTCAAGTGATACGACCTCGTATTGTTCCTCTAAATCTGCCAAATTATCAGAGGCTATTCTTGCTGCTTGCTCAGCCCTATCAGATTCTAGTCTGGCTTCAGCCATTTTGCCGTGAGCCTTGGATAGTTCTTCATTTGCCAATCCTAAGGCTCGATTCAGATCTCGAGAGTGCTTGTCGCCGGATTCTATTGCTTTACGAGCCTCTGACTCGTCTCTTTCGGCGGCATCAAGAGCATTGTCAGCATCAATCACAGATTGTTTAGCCGCCTCTATCTCCTCAACCAACTGTGAAATTGCCGCTTCGGCTGATTCCAAGTCGGATTGGAAAAACTCGATTTCGCCAACCGCGTCTTCTGAAGCCCGCTTTTGATCACCGATTCTGTCACGGCTGGTCTCGACTTCAATCTCCAAGGTTCGAATCTCATCCATGACTGCCTTGGATTCTCCAGTCGCCATGTCATCGAGTTCACGAGAGACGTTGACTAACTCTTCTTCAAGTTGCAAAAGACGTGATTCGTTACTTCTTACGCTTTCACGAACCTTGTTACTTTTTTCTTGATACTTTTCATGATCTTCGTTCAGCATACGAATCTCGTCGACTCGATTGCGATACTTGGCCTGAGCCAAGATGATTCTAGCTTGATCTAACTGTTCCTTGAGATCGCGATATTTGAGAGCCTGTTCTCTCTCTTTTTCCAATTTCTTCAGGCGAGCCTTTTGGTCCGACTCAAATAATTCGATAGTCTCGATATCGTTTTCAACCACTTTGCGTTGATTATTGGCCGAGCGGATTTCGGAATCATATGCAGTTACCCCAGCAACCTCTTCCAAAACACCTCTTCTCTTCCAATCAGTCATTGTAGCGAGATTGGTTACATCTCCCTGTAGGACAATATTGTATCCATCACCGTGTAGTCCGGCCTCGGCAAGAGTTCTCCTCATCTCTGTTGCAGTAACACTTCTTTCACCGATTCTGTAGGATGAAACCGGTTGGTTCTTTCTGCTCAAGCGGACGGCCCTTGTGAATGCAACTTCATCCTCAGCGATTCGAAGTCTTCGTCGCCCTCCTAATTCGGGTTTGTTCGCGAAAACCAGTGTTACCGACATATGGCGAGCAGGTTTTCCACGCTTTCCACCATTGAATATCAAGTCAGCAACGTTGTCTGCTCGCATTACTTTTGTCGAACGAGTGCCGAGTACGAATTGAATTGCGTCACCCGAATTTGACTTTCCGGACCCATTTGGACCGGTTATTGCGGTAAATCCCTCATCGAATGGGATGGTCATTTCACCAGCAAAAGACTTGAAGTTCTCTACTTCTATTCTCAGTAAGTGCATCCCATCACCTAAATGACGAAGGAAATTTGTCCAACGTCATTCTCGCCCTGCCCCCTTCCAAGACTATGAAGGTTGAGGCATCACAGCGTTTTGGAGAGTGTTTGCAGACACTATTTCGAATAACCGAAGAGTGGCTGAAGGATGGTTATCTTCAATGCAGGTTAGTATGAGGAATGCACATGGCAGGGGATACTTCCAATCGAGACCTGCCGCCGGTCGATGTCGCGGTTATCGGCTCGGGTATCGCTGGGCTGTTTCTTGGCTTGCGATGTTTTCGAGCCGGACTCTCCGTTGCAATCGTCACAAAAAAGAGTCTCTCGACATCTTCTACCAACTGGGCTCAAGGAGGAATTGCCGGAGTTCTTGATGTCGATAATGAAGCGTCTTTGGAGGCTCATGTGCGGGACACTCTAGCTTCCGGAGGAGGTTTGTGTGACGAGGCGGTTGTTCGTTCGGTCGTGTACGATGCCGCAGATCGGATTCGTGATTTGGTCGAACATGGAGTGCAATTCGATTTGAGTAAAGATGGCATATATGACCTGACCAAAGAAGGTGGACACTCCGAGAGCAGGATTCTACATTCTCGCGATCGAACCGGAGCTGAAATCGAGCGGGCCTTAACTGAAGGAGCGGCGAATGAGTACGAATCCGGACTACGGATTCTAGAAGATTGGATGGTTCTAGATCTAGTTCGACGGGATTTAGATAAGCCGGAAAAAGGAGTCGCGGGTTTGTGGTGTTTAGCCCCTGATGGCAAGGTCTACACACTGGCATCACGATGCGTTGTATTGGCATCTGGAGGAGCAGGTATGCTACATCTAGCTACTACAAATCCATCGGTTTCCACAGGTGACGGAGTTGCTATGGCGCATAGATTAGGCGCTGATATTTGCGATATGGAATTCATTCAATTTCATCCAACCGCATTAGCTGTCGATTCACAACATCCATTTTTGATAACGGAAGCAATGAGAGGACACGGGGCGATTTTGATGACCCGTTCCGAATACCAAAAATGGAAGGAGGTTGGCGGCTCTCCTGATGATTTATCTTACATGAAAAGATATTCTGAAAAAGGATCACTGGACACTAGAGATGTCGTAGCAAGAGCCACTGATAGAGAATTGAAACGAAGTGGAGATTCTCATGTGCTATTGGTAACAGAACACCTAGATGTTCAGGAAATCCGCGAAGAGTTTCCAACGATTGCAAATAAGTTGGCTGAATATGGAATCGATTTAGGGCCTGATCCGATTCCTGTACGCCCTGCCGCTCACTATCTTGTTGGAGGGATTAAGGTCGACCAGAAAGGCAGGGCAATGCATGATGGTCAACTTCTACCTGGGTTATACTGTGTCGGAGAAGTTGCTAGAACCGGACTTCATGGCGCTAACCGCCTCGCTTCGAATTCCCTACTAGAGGCGGTAGTATACTCTGAGAGAGCGGCTACTGAAATTATTTCGAGAGCAGAAGATGGATTGCTTCCGGATATCGGTGAAGACATCCTTTACTGGAGAGGCGAAGAACTTGAGGAATTAGCAGACCACGGCACTCTCGAAAGTGATTTATTGTCGCTTAGAACGATGATGACAAACGATGTTGGTTTGGTAAAGAGTGATTCTCGTTTAGAAAGTGCCAGAGAGAAGATTGCGAAAATCAGAGCAGATGTAGTTCCTGTCTGGCATGCGACTAAACCTACTCAGGCTATGGTAGAATTACGAAATCTGATAATTTGTGCTGAACTGGTTATCGAAGCCTCGATTGCTAGAAGAGAAAACGTAGGACTCCACTACAATATCGATTGTGAGTAATCAGGAAAATTCGCCAGACCTTTCGATGCCTTTGACCAATGCATGTAGAGATTGATTTGCGGGAGTGGGAATTCCAAGAGACTCTCCTCTTTCTACAACAGCGCCACAAAGAGAATCGATTTCTGTGGCGCGTCCAGCCATCACGTCTTGTAACATCGAGCAGCGATTTTCGGAAGTTGTCTCAACCACCTTTCGAAGATGGTCTTCAAAATCCACATCGCCCAAATCAACTCCAGAAGCTCTGGCCACTGCTGCTGCTTCTAGCATAGCGGAAATCGCTTGGTCCCAGAGTTCAGGTACTTCGAGGAGGGCTCCATTTCTAACCCCTGCAATGGTACAAACAGGATTGATTGCAACATTCAACAACAACTTTCTCCAAACTATATTTTTCACATCGACAGACCAAATCGGGTTTAGGTTTGCAGCCTCAAATGCTTGTAGCAAACCAAGGGCTGTGTTTGAGGCTTCACCACCGTCGAGGTATCCCATTCTAACGGCACCTCGCCCAACCCAATGAATNCCNGATTCCGCATCCTTCCAAGCACCATGAGTAATCGAGCCACCAAGAATTCTACCCCTACCCAAACGATGAGCTAACATCTCTGTATGACCAAGTCCATTCTGTATACTGATTGCAAGTCCTATAGGAGTTAGCACTTCTTCGGCGATTTGCGCCAAAACAGAAGTTGATGACGCCTTTCCACAAATGATAGCAACATCGCAAGTGCCTCTAATATGCTCAGAAATTGGACCTTCTTGACTGTCTACAACAGTAAATCGCTCTGGTGGAATCATCTCGATGGCACCCTCAGGCGTGTGAAGAATCAAACCAATCATTTCGAGATTGCTAGCGGCTTGACCACGAGATACCGCGATAAGGTCTGCATCGGTATCGGAAAGTGCGCTTAGAACAACTCCACCGATAGAACCGACACCAAGAACTGCGATTCGCATCTACTCACACCCATCAACAGGACAACGAGCGGCTAAGTTAACTGTAATTTCACCATCCTCTACAGTAAACCAAATTGAACGATACAAATTGGTTGAACCTACAGCCTCTATGATCATCATTACCTCTGAGTTTGGAGCGGTTTCGTTCGGTATAGAAACCGACCATACATCGGAATTAGGAGAGTCACCTGTCCAACTTACTGTAACGGGGAGCGTCTTGTTCATTCGGTTGGAAATTATGTAATCGGTAGAGGACAAATGCTGACCTATATCTCCTTCAATTAATACAACATCATCTCCTTCAACGATCATGTACGAGCGTAGAATAATTCCTTCCTCACAAATGGCTAGCCAACCATTGGAGTTGAAGAATAGTGTTCCGAAGCCCAATTGCCCGGCTGGGATTCTGATTGAAGAACGGTCGGTAAAGGTCCAATTCCAATTATTTCCAATTTCCATCTCTGGCATTATTTCGGATGAAGGGCAAAATGCACTCCCTTCACTGGCGTAAGTGATAGTGTAGTTTCGGTCATGAGAAAACCAATCCCACTCGGGTATTTGCCAGCCTTCGTCAGAAATCTGTAATTTAGCTTCTGTACCATTCACTGGTAACCACCAAGTTATCCTCTCACCATCTTCGAAATCTAATGCCAAGGGTGGACCCATAATCCGTCTAAACTCATCTTTGTATTGTGATGATTGTAATGCCCCTTCGTAACCTCGTAGACAAACGTCGTGAAGGCCTACTTGAGTGAGGTTAGTGTCGTTCTCAAACTCCCAAAATGGATTTGTTAGAACTAAAGATGCAGGCCTATCATCAACCTTCTGAACACTCATACAAATTCTTGGAGTTTCGGTATCCTCAATTAGTAACCAGAGAGGATCTATTGGAGAGGTTGTTTCAGGATGCCGAAGAACAGTTAGATGCTCTTCGATATGGTCATCTACATCAACTAGAATTCTCAACCACATCGAAGCGTCAGGAAGAAGTGTTGTATCGTCTTGAGCAATATCCATTGGGATTATTGTCAAACGTAATTCATCAGGAGAGTTCTGAGTTACTTCATCAAATCTGTAGATTTTATTTTCGTTAAACTGAGATGAGGTGATATCCCATAATTGCGAGTATTCCCCTTCCAATCTAATCTGTATCCATCCGGAAACCGGATTGATTCCTTGGGGGTTTAACTCTAGAGTTAGATTGTGGGATTCTGAAATATTAAGTTCGATTTCCTCAACCCATCCTGAGGTGTCCAAACCCTCATCCCATTGGTTTATTGTGAAAGATGGGTTCAATCCAGGGAATCCCATAATCAGAACGAATACAAGTAGTGTGGCGAACCTACTGCGTTCCTTGTTTGAAGGGACAATTGATTCGTCAACGACTAGAGGCGGAGGAGAATTTTCTGGACTGAATCTACGCATGGCCGCCAAAGCCGCAATCAACAACCAAGGCATATAATCGGTATTTACAAAGATCATTACCATTGCACCGAGCATTAGGATGAAGATACCTGTTTGGCGATTTGAATCGGACATCTCAGCAGGGCCGATTAGAGCATGTAATAGTCGGTCACCTGGGAATCCAGGAATCGGTAATAACAGAGTCCAGCCGATTAGAGTCAAACCGATTCCAGCAAGGCCGGTAAGATGAATCCACTGTAATTTTATGAGCAAATCTTCACCCATCCAATCTAAAGTTAAGATTGAAATTAGAATATTATTTTCAAAACCAATAGGTGAAGAGGATAGTTCAGGAGGTTCAAGTGGAGTCAAATGTAAGCCAATAATCGTCAGTAAACTTCCACCAAGGAATAGGATGATTGGCACCGTTAACTCGATTATTGCAAGAGCCCTTCGGTTGGGAATTGGAATTAAGTCGGCTCTATGTTGGCTCAATACACCAGCCAAACCAAAAGGCCAACTAACGGCCATAATTGGGAATGCTATTGGTACGACATGGCCTATTTTGACACCATAATGTAAGGCAATTCTTCTGCGAATTTCGCTGGCTAATCCCAAGACGAATATCATTGGGATTGCCATGTAAAACATAGATTCTCGCAGTAAATTAGAATCAAGGGCGGTGGCGCTTGAATCAAACTGCATCAACCATGCGCTACCAATCATGGTAAGGAAGCCCGCCATCATTAGCCAAACAACAGATAATTGCCAATTAGCAATAACTTGCTGACCTTCTGGATAATGAGCGATGCTGAGAATTGGAGGATTACCCCTGTCTAGCATCGAAAGGTAGCCTAATGGCTCGAGTTCCTTGTTGAGTTGGATTAACGCCTCGGAGTCACTCCTTCCACTTTTTGCCTGAACTTCCCAAGCCTGCCCAGCCATTGCTTCATTGCCTAAATCGAAGTAGCGATGGATGATGTGGAGCAACAAATCTTGTTGGGTCCAAGCCGAGTGATCAAGGACGATTGGCTCGGCTTCTGACATACTACGCAACCACCTTCGGTGGTTGCGAACTCATGCACCCACCTATCAAACCGCGTAATCGAGGTTGACTTACTTGTTCTTGAATCGCTTGAGGCGGAAGGTCTCTTCGCGCTCCATTTCTTCCAATCTGAGTTGGATGAAAGTCTGAGCTTCTTTCATCTCTGGAATGACCTTGAACTCAAGCGCGTTAACTCGACGCTTGGTTGCTTCAATCTCTTCTAGAAGACGCTTCAGAGTAGCCTCCATTTCTGCGGCTTTGACTATCCTGGCGATTAACGATGAATAGGCGTCTGCAGCCTCATCTATATACGGAGAACCACCGATTAGACCAGTTCCACGCTCTTCGATTGTAGAGGTCAGATTCTGGCCTTCTACCTGAGGAACTACAACTCCCATGATGTTTCGACGGCTAACTTCAACTTCCGGTGAAGCCGAGTTAGCAATTGCTGCACTCTTCACAACTAATCCACCTTCGATAGCACTGGCCAAACTGATGGCTTCTACCGCTTCTCGATATGTGCCGACGAGTTCCTCTCTTGCACTAATCATCTCAGACAATAAAGTTCGGAACTCGTGGAATAAACCGTCCCGCTTCATTTTCAGTAGATTATATCCACTTGAGGTCTGCTTGATGCGTCGCTTGAGGTTGATTAGCTCGGACCTGGTTGGTTTAATGTCCAATGCCATTTTTCCACCTCCTCATCGACTTGTTATTCGAGAGTTTCACTCCTTCTTTTCGGTTGGGTGATACTTGTCAATCCACTTCTGGTCTAATCGAACGAGATACTTCGTATCGATATTGGTTAGTAGATTCCATGCAAGGTCNAGAGTTCCTTCNCCGATTGAACGATCTTCGTCACGGCTCTGTCGCAAGAANTCATTTTCGAAAANNTCAGCGAACTTCAGTAACTGAAGGTCNCGCTCGTTCAATGCATCTTCACCGACAATAGCAACCAGNCCNCGCAATTCTCTACCTTGAGCGTAAGCAGCGTACAACTGGTCGGATACCGACTTGTGATCTTCACGAGTCTTGCCATCACCAATACCTGCGTTCATCAGTCGACTTAGCGATGGTAGAACGTTAATTGGTGGGTAGATACCCTTCTGGTGTAATTCACGCGAAATAACAATCTGACCCTCTGTAATATATCCTGAAAGGTCAGGAATTGGGTGAGTAATATCGTCACCAGGCATGGTTAGGATAGGGAATTGTGTGATACTTCCCTTCTTGCCCTTAACCAGACCTGCACGCTCGTAAAGCATAGCCAAGTCAGTGTACATGTATCCTGGGTAACCACGTCGTCCAGGTACTTCTTCACGAGCTGCACCGATTTGTCGCAGAGACTCACAGTAGTTTGTCATGTCAGTGTAAATAACCAGTACGTGGTAATCATGCTCGAAAGCAAGATACTCAGCAGCGGTCAGTGCTAGACGTGGTGTAATCAGACGCTCAACCGCTGGGTCGTCAGCTAGATTGACGAACAGAACGGAGTTCTCTAATGCACCAGTTCTTTCTAGATCGTGAACGAAGAAGTTGTATTCCTCCGCTGTGATTCCCATAGCACAGAAAACTACGACGAAATCGTCATCGCTTCCTACAAGCTTTGCTTGCCTTGCAATCTGAAGTGCGATATCGTTGTGAGGAAGACCTGCAGCACTGAAGATTGGNAGTTTTTGTCCNCTAACAAGAGATGTACATGCATCGATTGCAGANATTCCTGTCTGAATGAAAGACTCTGGACTTTCNCGNGAGTATGGGTTGATTGCGGCTCCAATAATGTCAGCCATTTCGTCAGGCACGATTGCTGGTCCGCCATCACGAGGTCGGCCGGCACCGTCTAGAATACGGCCGACTAGATCCTTGCTAACTGGTAGGCGGAATACATCTCCTAGGAACTTAACACCTGTTTGTCGATCAACCGAGGATGTTCCTTCGAAAACCTGTACGATAACTTGGTCATCAGAGGTATCGAGAACTTGCCCGTTCTTCATGGTCCCATCGGTTAGTCTCAATTGGACAATTTCACCGTATGAAACCGGTTCAGTTTTGTTCAGGAACACCAAAGGCCCCTTGACGTCAGTAATGGTTCGGTACTCTTTTCCACTCATTCATATCCCTCCTCAGTTCTCCTCCATGGTAGCAGCAATCTGCTTGCCCATTTCTTTCACTAGTTTCTCAATACGCTCTTCGTATCCTTCTTCGAATCTTCCACGCATGATGTCAGTTCTAGCCTGTACGTTAACAACAGATTCTAGGTCTGCGCCACCGGCAATTGCCTTCTTTGCTTCATCTTGGAATGATAGAATTGCTCTTGCCATTGTGTATTGTAGCTTGAGATTACTGTATGTATCCACATCGTGGAATGCGTTTTGTTGAAGGAAGAACTCACGAATCATACGTGCGACTTCCAGAGTTAATTGCTGATCTATAGGTAGAGCATCGGAACCGACCAGTTGGACAATTTCTTGCAACTCTGCTTCAACCTGTAAGAGAGCACTGATATCAGTACGAATCTCGGGGAAATCGCTAGCGATATTGTCGCGGTACCACTGATCTAATGCCTGTGGATAAAGCGAGTATGAACTCAGCCAATTAATCGCAGGGAAGTGTCGTTGTCGAGCAAGACCTGCGTCTAGCCCCCAGAACACCTTGACAATACGTAGTGTACCTTGGCTGACCGGTTCGGATATGTCACCACCAGGTGGTGATACCGCTCCGATAACCGATACCGATCCATCGTCTCCAGCGAGAGTCTGTACACGACCAGCTCGCTCGTAGAATTCAGCAAGTCGGCTGGATAGGTAAGCAGGGTAACCTTCCTCACCAGGCATCTCTTCAAGTCGAGAAGAAATNTCACGCATTGCTTCTGCCCATCGGCTTGTTGAGTCAGCCATTAGAGCAACATCGTATCCCATATCTCGGAAGTATTCCGCGATGGTGATTCCTGTATACACGGAAGCCTCACGAGCTGCTACAGGCATGTTTGATGTGTTTGCAATCATCGTAGTTCTGTTCATCAGAGGCTTTCCTGTGTGCGGGTCGATTAGGTGAGGGAACTCAGTAAGTACCTCAGTCATCTCGTTTCCACGCTCACCGCATCCAATGTAGACAACGATTTGAGCGTCAGACCACTTAGCCAACTGCTGTTGGGTAACTGTCTTTCCGCTACCGAATGGTCCAGGGATACCAGCGGTACCACCCTTAGCCAGAGGGAAAAGGAAGTCGAGGATCCTCTGACCTGTAATTAGTGGAACATCCGGTGCATACTTTCGGACGAATGGTCGCGGTGTTCGAACTGGCCATTCTTGCATCATTGCAATCTCTGTGCCATCATCGAGAGTACAAACGGTCTGTGTGACATCATATTCACCAGATTTGATACTCTTGATTGTACCACTCTTTCCTGGTGGCACCATTACTCGGTGTTCGATAGTCTCAGTCTCTTGTACGGTACCGATTACTTGACCCGCGCTGACCTCATCTCCTTTCGAAGCGGTAGCATTGAACTCCCACTTCTTCTTGAGATCTAGACCATCAGCATCCACACCACGTGTGATGAAGACACCCATAGTCTCCTCAAGGTCCTCTAGCGGACGCTGGATACCGTCGTAAATCTGTGTTAACAGACCCGGACCTAGCTGAACAGACAAAGTCTGCCCCGTTCTGACTACAGGTTCACCCGGTTTGATACCCGATGTTTCCTCGTAGACCTGGATAACCGATTGGTCTCCGTGCAATTCAATGACTTCACCCATCAGTCCTTCATCACCTACACGTACTACCTCATACATTCTGGGGGTAATACCTACAGCGGTAACTACTGGTCCTGAAATGCGATAAATCACTCCATTTTCCTCACTCATTTTTTCACTTCCTTTTCTTTTTCTGGAATCACTTCCATAGGTCAACTCCTAGAGCTGACTTGATGGACTCGCGAAGGGTGTTGTCCTCCTCAGTCCCTATACCCAGTACTGTGGGTGTAATGCTCTCCGAGAGTTGCATTCGCAACTTCTCAGGCATTTGGGTGAGGTCAGAACTGTCAATCACGACAATACCGACCTCTGGTGTATCCATCAAACTTCGAAGTACAGTTGCTGTCTCCTCTAGGTCTGCTGGATTGTGCAGGCGAGTTACGCCGGCGAGTTGGAATCCGAGGGTGAATTCTGGTGTCCCAACTACTGCGATTTCCATATTTTCACCTCAGATGTATAAGTGCGCTTCAATGACCTCATCTGAGAGGCCTGCCGCCTTACCGCGCACGAGTAGGCGTAGATTCTGAACTTCCAGAACCTTTGCTTGAATGTAGTAAATCACAGGGAAGGCAGATACAGGATTGAGGTATGAAAATCTCCTAAGCATTTTCAATCTCTTTAGCCTGAGTAAATTGACCAGTGGGTCAAATGTACCACGTTGGGCGGATTCCTGCATGGCTTCTTCGAAGCCGGAATCATCGAAGGCATTTGAACGACGGAGGGCTTCCAACAATGCCTCCTGTGTATCTGCCTGTGAAGCAGCTCTGATTACAGCATCCGCGATTTTTCCACCGGGGATGTTAATTCTCTCACGAGTTTCAGAAGACAGGTTTTGTCTCTGTGCTCTAAACTGGTTCACGATGTTCCTGTGATCTATTTCGGTCTGCAGATATCGGATTAGTTGAGGGCTTCCCTCTTTGCCTCGGGATGCTGCGAGTGAATCAGTAAAGTACTGTCTATCCAAAGCATCCTCCATCTCGGTGAGAGATGTATCTGCATCTAATTTTGCAAGGCATCTCCCCCATGGAGAGCCTCGCATTGCGTCTATGGCTTCTTGAACGGTTTCCGTTGTACGAACGATATGCAACCAATGGGCATTGCTTGGATTTTCTTCAGGCAATATCTGGTCGGCAATCATCTCATCTGATGCGCCCTTTGATACTGACCTNAGAACTGTCTTGACCTTCTCGTATTGGAATCTCTCGACATAAATTGCGACAAGATCTCTTAGGTTTCCTTGGCAGAAACCGAGTACAGAATTTAGGTCATTATCCAAGTTATGGGTTAAAGCGGCTTCAATAGCATCTGACCCAGACATCCTGGCTGAATAGAGATCCATTTCTTGCCTGTATCCGAATTCTCCGATACTGGCTCCAATCGAATCTGTACCCTGTTGCAGGAGTTGTCGGATTCTTGTGCCATCAATTAGCGATGCCTTGCGAGTCTTTGCTCTCGCTCCAGCATTGGAAATATTGGAACTTCCAGTCGCTAATCTTGCCATCTAATCACCTATTCAATTTCCAAACATTAGTTCGTTTACTGCTCCGAGGTTTGCTTCCCAAACCTCTTGTAATCGTCCATCGAATCTGTAGTCCAATAATATTGAACCATCTGTAGATTCGAGAATGAAGCCACCTAAGCCGTCAACATCATCGCCAAGATCGAATCCCTTTCCAGTAAGGGCCTTTCTGTCGGTATTTACCGGGTGTAGAATCATATCTCCACCTACAGATTTAGCCTCATTTAGAAGGGATTTCAATATGTCATTACGACCAGCTAAATCGGCTGAACCGACTTTTTCTTGCACTTCTTGCCATGTNGCTTCTAGNACTTCACGGCGTGCAATTAGCTCTCGCTTCTGATTTGCTTGGCGCGCTGATGCTACAACTTCTACGGAAAGTTGGTCGCTTTCTCGCTTTGCTCGAGCAACAACCTCGTCGCGAGCAGCCGCATTGGTTGCGGCTGATTCTGATGCGATCTCTTTGGCTTGCTCTCGCGCGGCCTCTGTGATTGCTTCGCCTTTGGCTTTAGCCGCGGCTGCAATCTGTTCTGCTAGCGCTTCAAGAGTCATATTATCAACTCGTTAATTTCATTCAAAATTCAATTTCTTTGCTTTCGCAATCAGGCTAAGCCTGGCATAACGAACATTGCAAGGAAACCGAACAGAACAATTGTCTCAGGTAGAGCAGTGAACAAAATTGCGTGACCAAGTCGTGACCTGTCCTCTGCAATCATTCCTACAGCTGCAGCACCGATTGGACCCTGGCTCATACCAGTACCAATAGCTGCCAGACCTAGTGCTACACCAGCTCCAAGAGCGGCGTAACCTGCTGTGGTGTTCTCATTGTCTCCTGCATCCTGTGCCTGTACGCCGGTTGCAAAAGCAGCGACGACAAACAAGACGAACAATAGACTCATTCCTTTTATTGCGGTTTTCTTCATTTTTCTTCCTCCATTTTTTCCCAAGCAGACAGTCGGTTGATTACTCACCCTCCACATATTGCGAGGTTCCGCCGAATGGCGAAAACGGTTGTCCGCTGGAATCGTAATATTGCTTCATCCACTCTACCATGTGCAGACGTGCTGCGTGGATGTTTGGACTGAATACTCCTAGCAACCAAGCGAATGCTTGGACTAGGAGCCAACCAATGATTAGCAAAACTGCCATCAATGGCTCGTCCATTGAGATTTTATCAAAGAACATGTGATTGCCGGTTTCAGCAATCTTAACTCCGACTATTCCTACTGCGAAAAGTCGAACATAGGAGATGACTGTAGGCATTAGTCCGATTGCTTCTACTGGACCCATTAGGACTGCGACGAACAAATCTAGGCCATGGTATCTGTATAGAGTCCAGATTAGACAAATTGTTGAGAATGCGATAAGGCCAACTCCTGGCATCAATAATTCATCGTAGCTACCGAGGAATCCGTGCGCAAACATGAATCCGCCAGCCAACAAAATCATCCAAACTCCTTTTTCGAAGAATGCTGCGACTAATCCAACTCCACCGTGCCCATTTCCGACTAGTAGAATATCACGGAATCCCATGATTAATCCTAGAAGGACATGGAAGCAACCCATGTAGAGACTGATGATGATTAGATCGGTCATGTGGCTTCCAACCCTGTGGAATGGGAAAGCAAGTGATAGGCTGAAACCATAGGATGCTTCCCAACCGTATCCATGTTCGATATCGAATGGGAAGTAAAGTGCGCTGAGGAAGGCGACTGGAGATAGATTGTCGCTGTACATGTAATGNCCTGCTGAGTCTTTCATGTAACTTCCATCAGCATAAGTTAATTTTTCATAGAGGAATATTTCAAAACCTGCTATTTCAGCGTATAGATAGCCGAAAATCAAGGTGGAAACACCGATTAGTTGTAAGAATCTGCCAGCTAATTTTAGAGTGTCATTTGTACCTGCTCTACTGTATAGGAATGTCCCCAGACCGGCGGTTGCAAGGCCGTAAGCCATGTCTCCTAGCATTACGCCGAAGAAAATTGGGTAAGTGAAGAACATGAATACTGTAGGGTCAAGTCTTCCATATCCTGGTCTTCCTACCATATCTGTAACCAATTCCATTGGCTTAGTTGTTGATCTCGGTTGGTAGGCAATTGGTGGCATCTCTGGTTCATGGTGTTCGTCATCGTGGTCGTGATGAGCGCCACCTGCTTGGATTACAAATGGCTCAACATCTACTACAGTGCAGACATTGCCAAGAGCGACCTTGATGTCGGCTGACCTATCCATTTCAACCCAGCCGTCAATTACGAAGGCATGGGCAGATACGGCTACTTTCACTGGGGAAGTAATCAATTCGTGGTCTCTTTCGAGAACTTCTAGGCCACAAATGAGGTCCTCTCCGTTATCATCAACCCATTTTGATACTGAATTGGAAAGTCCTTCACTCTCAGTTTGAAGCGCTAATCTCTCTCCCATTAGATCATTCATCCTGGAACTCGGATCACCTGAGCCTTCGGGTAACTGAATGGCTTCAAATCCCGCTTCAGATAGTGCTGACGATACAGAGTCTGCGTCTTCGTTCTTAACGAAAACTGCAACTACATCGGTTTTCCCAGATGTTCCACTGACAAACATTCCATCTCCAGCAGCAGCTTGTGCCGCTTTGACGTCGTCTACCGTTCCGACGAATGATGTGATTGATTCGTAGCCGGATAGTAGTTCGATATCGATTCCTAAAGGAGATAGCAACGACAATACCGATTCTTCTTCAGATTGTGAGGAAATGCTGTTTTCAATTTCGTCCATTCGACTAAGATCGCCGAGTAGTGAGTCAACTTTGTCCTCTAGTCCATCATCGATTGATTTTCTTACCGTAGCCAGTGAAGCCGCTTTACTAGGACCTGCTGGCTCTACTTGAGCAACTGCTGCCCTAGTTTTATTCAGCAACTTTGCAATCTCCTCAGCCTTGTCATTTGGTGTACCCAAAGACAAGTCATCCTCTGAGCCGTCATATTCGACGAAATGTAGAGCCTTTAGTCGGGCGAGGAGGCTAAGTGTATCGTCAAGCTTGTCCAAAGTCCCAGCAGCGGTCAGACGACCCATCTGCCTAGTCTGAACCTGTGACATTTCTAGCGGCCTCCTTAGATTGAGTTTCACGCTCGGAATGCATCCAGAATTGTGTTGACCGCCTTATCACGGTTCTTCTTTCCGCTGTTGTGAATTGAATCGATGGTTGCATCTCCATCGGCTGATACTGTTCCGGCTTCCTTTTCTGCCGCTGCACGAGCATCGGCGACGATTTTCTGTGCTTCTGCTTCAGAATCAGTGCGTCCTGTCTGAAGCGACTCAGCGGCTTCCAACCTAGCCTTTTGAACAATACTTGTAGCCTCTGATTCGGCCTTTGATATGGCCGCAGCAGCGGCCTCTTCTGCTTCCCTTATGGTGCGGAGTACATCTGCGTTACCCATTTCATTCACCTTTGGTGAGGCGGGCGACCGGAAATGGGTATATCATGCTAACCTTCGATACTTGAGAAATGTATCAGCCGATACTTTGGGGCACCTGTTCCCAAACTAACCAAATATAGGCTCACTTCCCGCGGCAATTGTGGACCACGAAACCATCGGCTCAGAGGACTGGGACGAGTTGATTCTAAACCTAGAAGCAACCATCCCTGTTTACGACCGAATAAACCGCTTTGCAACCATCGGTCAAGTCGACAAATGGAGGCGAATGGTGAGGCAAAGATTGCCTAGTGAAGATGCCAAAATTCTCGAGGTTGGATGTGGACCGGGAAGCTTTGCTGAGGATGTTTCTGGAGTTGATTTGGTATGCCTAGACCCTAGTGCTTTGATGCTCGAAGCGGCAAAACCAAGAGTCAATTCAAAACGGCAAGAAAGAGGCGACTCAGAAGTTGAATTTGTACAAGGGAAAGCCGAGGAATTGCCTTTCGATGACAATTCCTTCGATGGTGCATGTTCTCTCTTCTCGTTCAGAGACTGGTACGACAAAAGGGCTGGACTAGGAGAGGTGCTTCGAGTGTTGAAGCCTGGGGCAAAAGTGGTAATTGTCGATCCTGCCAAAATGAATCGAATTCATGGATTCCTTGGCTGGCTTTGGATGAGGGTTTGGGTAGGCGCTTACGCACGGATTATTTGTGGAGTAAAGGACCACCCTTGGAAATGGTTGACCAAGACTTACGTGACATTCGGAACTACTCGTGATTACGTCCGAATGATGGAAGATGTAGGATTCGAAAATGTCACTGCTAAGGTCGTATTTCCTGGAATGGCGACCATTTGGGAAGGAACAAAAACCGAATCATAGGGTAGCGATGTATATGCCCCACTGCGAGCCCATGGGTATGGGCAACATGAATCAAAGGGTTCATCCGAATACCCATTGAAAGGGACTACAGGAAATTCATAACCATCTCTGCAACCTTTTCGTCTCTCAGAATCCTTCTGTGCTTTAGTCCTTCTGTCAGGTGCAGTGTGGAATTTTTCATGTCCTCATTCAAAGCGAGAGCAATTTCCTTCACCGCCTCCTTGTCATCCTCGCAATGAACAATCAACGTCTCCGTCTCAATTTGGGCAGAAAACTGATCCAATCCAAGGTCCCCGGGACTGACACCGTGTATCGACTCAGCGAGTTCAAACAATCGGTGTGTGTAGTATTCCGCATCCAACCCGAAAAGGCCAACGAAGCCCTTGAACGTCGGTTTGACTTCATACATTCCCGTAGATATCAGAACCAATTTCTCACAACCAGCTCCGTGCCTCAAGGAATTGAGTGCTGCGACACCTCCAAACGAATGGCAAACAACCCCATGATAAGGTCCCCTGGATTTCATAATCTCGGAGACCAAATCCACAATTTCTGGAAGGTTTGTATTGCTTCTACTTGACCTTCCATGACCCGGAAGATCAACAGCCGTAATATCGTAGCCGTTATCCGAAAGCAACTCTATGATTCGGTAGAATTGGCTAGACCTTCCATTCCAACCATGCACAAAGAGTACTTTGGGACCATCGTTTGGAATTCGATAAACCATGATTTTCTTGCTTACGGATTTCGCTTGTATCTTTTCCTGTTCGGTCTTGTTGTAAAACTCAGCTTCCCTGGGGGGGACCTTGAATTTGATTGGACTGCAGAAGATTTTCCAGAGAAAACGTGTTGTTAGTCCCTTGGAAATTAAATTCAATGTTTTCGCAAAGAGAGTCAGAAACAAGGGTAACTTGTAATGCGTGGCAAGAGGGGCCTTCTCCTGATCCACAAGAGGAGATTGTCAGATTGGTCTATAGTCATACTCGATGGACAGCAAACGACTGATAGAGTCGACACGATTGTGAATGTAAACAAGGGGACCTCTTGTGTATGCGGGCGATCACAACGGTACCCTTTGATACGGTAATTCAGACATTATCATATACGGGGGACTTCACAAAATTAACATGAAGTCAATCGGTGAGATCGAAGAGGACCTTGCGGACAAGACCGAACCAATGCTTGGATTCAGACCCTCTTCAAAGATTAAGAGAGGGCCGATTGGGATAGTTATCAGCATAATTTGCGTTGTAATTGTATTGCTAGAATTAAATCGATCTGGCGTAATCTAGCGTTATGAGTTATTCGCAGACTCGTATCGAGCCTCTATGCAAAGAGCCGATTCGGACGTGGAGTGAGTACAGATGACATCATCGAGAAGCTCAGCAAGAAGATGACCGAGAAGGACAGTGTTATTGTCATCAAATCTGATTTGGGAAAGCCTCCAGTTGCCATCATTGAAACTCCGAATGAAACATATCCAGAAACTAACATCGCAAATATAGTTTTGAAAAACATCTTGGTTACTTCCATTTCACGTTTTGTTGTTTAACTTAGTAGTGGTGTGATTGTCATTGCTGTAACCGCAAAGGAGGCATAGCTAGCAATCAACGCCACAAGTATTACTCTTGGGTTCATNATTCGTGGATTGGAGTATGGGTTATCAAGAAATGTATTTTCTTTCATTCACCGCATATATACTCGTGTCTTCAAGCCGTGAATTCTACGGGTTTGAAACCAATCAATTCAGAAAATAATGAATGGTTTCCGACAGGTCACAAAGCGCCAAACAAAGGGCTTCGTAAGAGGATTAAATGCGAGATTTAGAATCCAATCTGGAAGTCTCATAATCCAACTACCGACTTTGAATGATAATTTCGAATTTCGCATTACAGAACCCATTTGTCTTTTCCACTCTTTCTCGTATTCATCTAGGGGGGTTCCATTTTCTAGATGTGAAACAATTTGTTGACCTGCAATTCTTCCTCCAACCATTGCAATAGTAATGCCTGCACCATTTGAGGGCAGAACCATGCCTGCTGCGTCTCCAACAAGTAGGTGATTTTCTTTGACAAAACAATCTATCGTACCCGACATTGGAAGCGAGCCTGCTCCTGAGAAAGTTACAGCATCCCCATAACGGTGTATGAACTCGTCCGCAAATAGATTCAATGAACGTCCTTTAGCAAATTTGTTCTGAATCCCGACACCGATATTTGCCCCGCCTTGCTTGGGGAACATCCAGGCATAACCTCCTGGCGCCATTGAACCAAAGTGAAGTTCTACAGCATCGCCAAAGTCACCATCCATCAGAACGAATTTAATGGGGATTTTGAGGCTCGATTCATTCCAATGACTGCGGCGCAGTGGGTCATTATGGCCGCCGGCGCCGACAATTATTCTAGCAGTAAATTCTCGTCCGTCCCTTAGGCAAACGGTTTCTCCATTAACTGCATCGACTCTTGCACCAGTTAGGTAATTTGCACCTTTGGATTTAGCTAAATCCACCAACCACTCATCATGCGCTACTCTATCGAGCATTAGGCCCTCAAAGGGATAGCGAAGTGGGCGTCCTGATGGCGGTACCAAATTCATTTGGGAGGTTCTCATTGAGATTGCGTGTTCAGGTGTTTGTAGTAGATCATCGACCTCTGGAACGTCTGGACAAAGTCGCTTCATCTCCTCGTTACTAGGAACTAATTCTCCACATTGAAGTGGGCTACCTATGGACTCTCTGCCATCGATGACTAAGACGTCCTTTCCACCCTCTGCAACATAACGAGCAACGGTGGAGCCGGCAGGACCTCCTCCGATTACAATAACATCCCAATCAGTTCTTTCGACCATGAAAATCACCGCTCAGTGCGTTGTTTGGCCACCTCAGGTGCGTCGCCCGCGAGATAGTTTTGCAATCTCTATCATCAATGATTTAGCATCCGTATCTGGTAAGGATTCGAGGCTTTCTTGCGCGCGATCGATATGATTCTGAATCAATTGCTTGGCATATTCAAATGAGCCAGCACTCTCAAGCAATTCGGTTAGTTCTCCCCATCTGTCATCGCTGAAGTTTTGCAGGACATCTGCAAGTTGTTCTCGCTCGACTCCATGCAGCATGGTTAGGGCATGGATGATTGGTAGGGTCATCTTTCCTTCGTGGACATCGGTGCCTCTTGGCTTACCCATTGATGGGTCTCCGGTCAAATCAAGTAAATCATCGACCAATTGGAAGGCTCGACCAACTTCCCATCCAAAATCATCGAGGGTGTCTACAATTGTTTGCTCAGCGTCTGCTTGCATCGCTGCACAAGAGCAGGCGCTAGCGAATGGTCCGGCGGTTTTTCCATCGATGATTGCATAGTAGTCTTCGGGAGTTGTAGCTAAGTCTGCTATGTGCTTGATTTGCAATAATTCGCCCGCGGCGATATTGGCGGAAGTTTCGGCCATCCGGTCGACAATTCGAGCATCGAATTTACCGCCAAGTCCGAATCCAAGCACAAACAGATAATCTCCAGCAATTATTCCATGAGATTGGCTATGTGCTGAATGTAGAGTTGGAAGTCCACGACGTGTCTTTGCTTGGTCGTTGATATCGTCGTGAATTAAGGTCGCTGTATGTATCAATTCACTGGCTAAAGCCAAATCCATAACCGAATCTAAGTCCTTGCCGCCGGCNGCTTGGTAGGCTAGCAAGGCTACGATTGGGCGGTACCGTTTGCCTCCTGAAAGTAGCAAGTCACGAGCCAAACTCATAGCGGGAGCATCGTTCTTGGTCATTCTATCTTGAACGAAATTTTCCAATGCCTCTTCAACTCGGTCTCTAAGTCCTTCCAGACTCATTTGACGGTTGCTGAGGGATACCATTCATCCCAATGGTGAGGGGGTGCCTATATCAACAGGTGTGTGGCCGCGTAAACGGGCACGTTGCGTGCTCCCCCCTTGAGGTGGACGCTGTGGAAGAACGAGTAAAAGTCGGAACACTCGACCATCCTCATTGTCTATCTTCAAAAAATTTAGAGGATTTTCTGGCCTCAGAAGAATCCGGAGATTTAGAACTAGAAATCACTCCGGTGAATACTCTAGAACAGGCTATTGAGAGCCTGAAAGAAGGAGAATTAGACCTACTCGCTATGCCTGCTCGTTTACTGCATGGTAAACAAATCAAATTGTTGGAAGCCGGATGTCAGGTATTAGGCGCTAGAACTCCAAGAAGACCGGCTAGGTTTTTGGTTAGTGAAAATCGTATTTGGTATCAGCCTAAAGGTGCAATAATTCTCTGTGATGACAAAATCATTCGACGGCAACTAAAGCGGGCACGTCGAGGATTGCGCTTACTCTCCAGCCGGGCTTATGCTTCAATTCATGAAATCGAAGACAGGCCTGATTCAGAAGATGATATTGCTCGCTGGATGGAAACACTTCGTCGCAATGGAGATATTGACGGATTTGTGACCTCTCGTGAAGTATTCAATTCAATTCACTGTTCGAGCAGGAGAACCGTCTTGGGAATCGATCCAGAAGAGAGAGAAGGAGATAGGTATCTGCCTGTACCCTATGCTGATCTTGTTGTCCTAATCGGACGCAGTGGATTTCCGAGAAAATTGATTCAAGACATATCAGAATTAGAAGGAGAGACTGTATGGTGGACTCAGGATAATCTCATTGGTGGATTATCTGAGAGCGAACTCGATAGAGTCGCAATTCTGGTTCGACATAGGCAAGTCGGAGCGATTATGCGACAGGCAGAGGAATTCTTTGACCTGACAATGGAATCCGTATTTCACGATCCTGAAGGGGAAACTGAGACCACTGAAGTTCATGTCGAAATACGCATGGAATTCCTGTCAGACGATGGCATGCAAACCGTTTCTGTGGAAAGGTTGGTTCCACTCTCCAATCTCGAGAATTCGGTAATTGCATTGGCAAAAGACTGGGAGCGAATGTTGACCACCGCGAGCAGCCCAATACCCGAACAAAGAAGTCGCCAAGGCCTATTACCAGCAAAGGACCCTTGGATTGATTTAGAGAAGTGACGGCAATTTCTCTCAACCCTCAAAACCCTCGTTCAACAGTTCAAAGAATGGGTAAGCGATAAGACGGCGAAGAGTTCGCTTGGGTCTTATCGGTGGTCATGATGTCGGTTGATCGAGTATTACTCGACCAGTTATATCGAGCCCGATTAATGGAATTACGAGAGAGAGCAGAAGCCGCTGGATACCGAAAAAATGGCTCGGTTGAAGTCCTTAGGGCTCGCCTAATCAGAAATCAAGTGATGGGCGATTATGATCTAAGTTGGGAAGGAATCCAAGCGATGTCACACCAGGAGTTAGGTGATACTTTGAAGATCTTTGGAATCAAATCATCCGGCTCACACAAAGAAAGGAGACAGAGACTCTGGCTCCATCTAAACCACGACTCAAGAAGGCTGACGGTAGAGAACCTCGCTGAAATGGAGCGTGACAAGTTACACTCCTTGTGTCAAAAGTTAGAATTGCAATTAACAGGAACTAGAACTGTCCTGATGGGAAGAGTTGCTGGAGTTCTTGCAAGTCAAGGTCGCGGATGGGGGCTAATCAAACGCTCACTGAAAAGAAATGGTTTACCGGATGTTCAATCTACAACTGTGAAAACAACAGAAGAGCCTGAACCCGAAGACGAAGTGATTGTAATTGAGGTGCCAGAAAATCCTATTGATTTCTTGCAACCTCTTTCTCAACATCAAATGGAAGACGCTGCAGATTTACTTTCCAAGAGTGATGGGAAGGGTGATGATTCAACCTTGCAAAGTCTCGCGGGCATGATTGGAGATATCGAACGTATGATTGGAACAATCCTCAACAGTCATGGTGGAAGATGGTCTGAGCAGGAGGAGGAATTGTTCCTTCGAATCGCTGTCAGAAGAGGATGGCCTGTTGAAGATGAAACGACTAGTACTCGCCTATTGTTGGTCGCAAGTAGAATCGCTGAGGCGAAGGGCTCGCGTGATGTCGCTTTCCAAGAGGTTGGAGCCACTCCCGTCAGTGCCCCAAAAGCCGGTACTGGAGATTCTGATGCGATCGCTCGAATTCGAGCGAAGATGACTGAGGCTGAGCAAATAATCGCAGGACTGCGGTGATTACTGAGGCGTCAGTCGGAAGAAGCTGAACCTTGGCTCGATAATCGAACCTTCGATATCTCGAAGATTATCGATTGCGTCTTCTGCTTCTTCTCGGCTATGGCCTGCCATAACCGCCGCGTGGACCAATGTATCGTAATCTACTCCATCTCCATCGTCCTTAATGCGAATTGTCTCCAGCAAAATCTCAGACACATCTCCGGTCGGAGCAGGGGCCTGGGATACTTCCTCAGTGGGTTCAGTCGCTTGTTCCAAAGTTGGTTGAGGAGATGGGGCATCAATAATGACATCAGAACCAGTTGCCATCGAGAGCGATTGTAAAATCCCTACTCGGTAATTCTCTGTATCAAATTCGCCATAATGACCTCTTGCTAAGACCATTCCATCAATTAGGTCGCTGGGAACTCCTGCCGATTCAAGAGCAGCGGGTGTTAGATCAGATTCCATCGATGCTTCGTATGCGTCCAATCGGCGCAGAGTTGCTTCGGATGCTTCAACCAACCAATGGGTGTAGAGGTCCTTGTCTACAATACTGAATTCTTCGGCCCTAAATGATGTGAACATTCCACCATCTTCGGTCTCGAACCAACGGGCTCGGCCGACCAACAACATGAGGAATCTATCACCGCTCTCGAAGCGGTTGAGAATCTCTTCGATATCTGCATGGAGTTCTGGTTGGAATGACGCTACTTCGAATCGATGAGTTCCAGTTGGATCTCGTAGATGAGCGGTGTAAAAGGAGCCACTTTCGGTTTCTCGTCGCTCGACCCTATCGATTACTCCTCCAACTAAGGCTCGGTTGACCTTAGCGCCTAGTTTGGTGATTACGAATGAGGGGTCATATTCTCCCGCTCCTTCCTCAGGCAAATCCGCATCCATGTACTCTTGAGCGAATAGTCGGATGGCTGTTTGCCGGCTTCTTCTAGTTGTTTGATTCATCACAATACCACCCCCCAGCGAGCCATGACTTCATTGGCGGCTTCTTCGGGTGTTCGAGTATCAACCTCGACCGAATCCGCCATCAGTATGGCACCCTGAGTATCGACCATAGCACGGCCATTAATGTGCAATTTTCTCGCTAAGTACCTCTCTCTTAGAGTGGCGATAAATCCTGCTCGTGTGCTTGCGTCTATGGCATCTCTGATTTGTCCCTGATCCATTCCAGTAAGCGCTTCAGTAGCATCTTTTCCAATCAGAGTAGAAGCGTTTGAAACTCCGTCATCGAGAACGAATCGAAGACGTACATCTTCTTCTCCACGCTGAGGGCCATGTTCTGCACACTCTCCATCTCGCATGACTCGGCGGCACTCAGGACATCTTTCGATTATTCCAGAATTGTTTGCTATGGCAACGACGGTTCCAGAGGTTCTGATTCCGCGGCGAGAACCACCATTGACCAAGTCGGTCAGGTCAACTTCTACCCAATGGTCAGCTGGATCTATTGCATCCCAAGGGGGGTCGGATAAATCGATGACCTGTTCTGCCGAATCGATAACCAAGTCAGGAGAACCTTGCCAATATTGTACTCTAGCCCCTTTGAGGTGAAGGAAGGCTCCAGGTTCAGGGCTCATTTCGCCCCAGGAAGTCAAACGGCAACGGCCGGTTGGGTCCATCACATCGCCGCTACGAACAGTCCTTTCCTCGCCGTCAGCATTGGTGAAAGTTCGAGCCTGCCAATTTTCTACCTGCACAGTAATCTCGATGTCTCTGGCTCCGTCTCGCAGTTCCGAAATAGTCGAGCGATTAACCGATTGTAAGTCGTCCATACTAGCAAAGGAGCTGTCATGGAAGGGCTCGATTTTTGTCAAGTCCCCAATGTTGATTTCAGGGGTATCTCTGAATCTACGGATTTGTGCTCTGTCTATCTTGATTAACGAGCCAACCTCATGGTTGAATTCTCTCCATGAAATGAATCCGATTGTGCCGGATGGGTCTGCCAATCGGCCCCGAACAATGTCCAGTGTCCCACTTCCATCTTTCTTGACGATTTGATCGTCTTTCTTTGAGAGAACTCTTGCAACTACGCTAACGATACCTTCTGCCTCTCCTGCCTCAGAGATTGGAACCGGTTCGTCTGAAATCTTGGTGACTGGTTGACCTCCTTCTTTGAGGACGGTAACTCGGCTTGGGCGATTGATGTTAATCGAGCGGCGGTCATTCCAGAAATTTACTGAAACTCCTTCCAATCGAACTACTGAGCCAGGACTTAGATTCTGAGAGTGGTCGCCCCAGTCAGTGAAATCCCAACGCTCACGCTCGCCTTCCCAAGGACTGTCCTCGACCCAACCATATGCTATCTGGCGTTCTTCGCCTCGAACGGTCTGTATCTTTGGGATGTAGGAAACCACTGCGACCTCAATAGTGACATTCTTGTCATCGTCCTTTAATTCAGAGAATTTTGTGACCTTTTTCTCTGCGATAGCCGGACGTGAGCGAGAAGAAATGGTCGATACTTCTTGACCAGCAGCAATTTGGAACTTACGAATTACAGAGCGAAGCGCGTCTTCAGGAGGTATCAGAAATTCTTCTTCGTATCTCTTGAATTCCTTGATTATCTCGGTTTCATCTGCGTCTTTACATTCTTCTTTGACCACAGCAATCTGTGTTGCGTACCTTCCATCGTCACTCATCGTTTCACCTACGTTCAGAGGCAAAGTATCGAGCCTATATGAACACGGGAACGATCGAATGCTGCGCATTCGGAATCATCCTTCAGAGCGATGTTACTCAGTGTGTGTTGGGGAAGGCTCGACACCACATCATCTCCGGGATAAGTGCACGAGCCTTGACGGTCTTTGAAGATACTCATCGGAAATTGAGGATGAATGACCGACTGTGTTTTCATCTCAGCGCTGTTGTCAAACTCTGATGAGCGCTGATGAGACCTGCCGATTCGGTATTCTAACAGCCTCTGACAGGGCTACTGCAGGAGAATACGAAGACCGAAGTGGACCTGCAATCAAACAATTCCTAGAAGAGGCACTAACCTCGGCTTGGGATGTTTCGAGAAGACTCGTCGAAGATGAGCAGGAAATTATCGAGCAGGCTCTCATCGATTTATGTGATGAGGGATGTTCAGTCATCATCACCACCGGCGGAACGGGGCCGGCGCCGAGAGATGTTACGCCAGAGGCAACAGAAGCGGTTTGCGGGAGAATGCTCCCGGGCTTCGGTGAACAGATGCGGGCGATTTCACTCAAGCACGTCCCTACGGCTGTTCTTTCTAGACAAACTGCTGGCATTCGTGGTTCAACTCTGATTCTCAACTTACCAGGGTCTCCACGTTCGATAAGAGAGATTCTAGACGAAATATTTGCCGCAGTGCCATATTGTGTGGACTTAATTGGCGGGCCTTACATCACTACAGATCCATCAGTCGTAGACTCATTTCGACCACCTCACGCTCGAAAATGACCTGGAATAATTCCGCGTTACATATTAACGGAGAATGATTGCCGCCGACTCATGGCGAAGATGAAGTCCGGAGACATTGGAACAGATAGGGCAGCTGACAAACTACGAGACATTGAGGTCACTCTAGACTTCACACCGAATGCAGATGCCTCGGTTTTGTATCGTCAAGGAGAGACTATGGTCCTCGCCTGTGCAACCGTGGCTCCTTCACTTCCTCGATGGTTTCCTCGCGACGCTAACAGAGGTTGGGTACATGCAGAGTATTCCCTCCTACCCGGTTCTACAGATTCGCGCTTCCAGCGAGAGAGGCGTGGTGCAAAGGGCCGAACTCAAGAGATTGAGAGATTGGTTGCTAGAAGCCTTCGTGGAGCAATCGACCTAGAGGCCCTTGGCCCAATTGCAATTACTGTTGATTGTGATGTATTGAATGCTGATGGAGGCACTCGCTGTGCTTCGATTACAGCCGCTGGCATTGCAATGCGTTTGTGTGTTAGAAGGTTGATTGCATCAGGACGCTGTTTACCTGCCGATAAGAGACTGAATCACGACCAAATCAAGTCAGGTATGCAAGCACCTACTCTAAGTGCAGAGGAGGCCGTAGCACACGAGAATGCAGTTATTCCTCACGATCTTGCAGCGATCAGCGTCGGATTAATCGATGGTGATGTTTACACTGATTTGGATTACATTTTGGATAGTAATGCAGATGTCGACATGAATGTGGTAATGACTGCTGATGGGAAGTTCGTTGAGGTTCAAGGAACCGGAGAAGAATTCACCTACACTAGAGAAGAACTAGATGCATTACTGGGTGCTGCAACCGCTGGTGTGGCTTCTCTTAATGAGATGCAAGTTCAAGTTCTTGACGGAATTGAATGAGACCATACCGCCTCAGAAGTATTGAAGGGGAATGTGGAATCGCAAAGGTGCTACGGGGACTGTAGCTCAGCTGGGAGAGCGCCGCACTGAAGATGCGGAGGCCGCTGGTTCAAGTCCGGCCAGTCCCACCAAATTACTACTGATTAGAAGAGGTCATCGAACTCTTCGTCGCCATCATCGAAGGACATCATCTTGCCATCATCCTTCTTCTTGGCTGCCTTTTTCTCAGCCTTCTTGGCTTCAATTTTCTTTTGAGCAGGAGTCTTTGACATCTCTGCAACAATCTTCTCCTTTTCAGAATCTAATGATTGCTTGCGAGCTTCTGCTTGTTCCTTCTCGCGACGTTCTAATTCTTCAACATCGATACCTGATTCTGCGGCGAGTTTCATTCTGCGCTCATCGCGTGCTCTAATCTCAAGTAATCTCTGGCGAGCCTTGTCGTAATGTTGTACCATGTACATTGCATCGTGTTCTAGCAATGGTGAGTCGGAGATTATTGTGATATCCATCCAATCACCTTCCTCAGCAAGGTATTCTGCGAATGGCTCGAACTTGAGGTCGGACTTCTTTATCTGGGTGTAATGTTGAGCGTTACCCATTCGGTGTTCAACACCGGCAAAGTGACAGTAGAACGTCTTACCACCGAAGGTTTCTCGGGCTTGGTCAAATAATTCTGCATAGTCTTCCGAAGTCTTGAGGCGACCGTGACCTCTTGCGTGAATATGAGCCATGTTCAGCACTGGAACAGTCCCTGGAACGTGGTTGCAGACCTCTAGAACTTCTTCTACAGTTCCCCACAGTTCCTGCTGTCCTGAGGTTTCTACTGCTACCAAAGTTGGTTCCGCTTCGTGTACCCAAGGGAAGGCTGCGTAATCTTCCTCTTCGCCTTCTTGGCCCCAGATTGATTTGACCCTCTCTACAACTCCAGCAAGTATGTTCGCAACCTCCTCGTTGGCCTCAGTTCCTGGATCATATTCTCCATAGGGGCCAACGTGACAGACCATGTGTCGAGCATTGACTATCTTTCCAACCTGCATACTCGACTCCATCTTGGAGAGGGTTCGGTTGCGCTCACGGCGACTACCCAATAGTTCACCATAGTATGGACCGTGTACGTTCATCTCGAAATCGGTCTTGTGACTTAGAATACCGGCTTGCCAATATTGATCGAAGTGATGGGGCTGGACTTGTCGAACGGTTTGGATCTCCATTGTCTCCAAACCCAGAACGGTGATATCGTCCATTCCCTCTACAATTGTTCGCCCCTTACAGGACAATGGAACACCGGCTGGTCCGAGTTTGAGTGGCATAGGCTTCGCTCCTCGCAGGGTTGGCCGAAGTGGTGTCCCTACTAAAGGCATATTCGCTGATGGTTTGACTTGACAATCGAAATCGATTACAAAATAGTTACAACAATAGCCAATTTAGCAACGATTTGCGGCATTTTTGATACCTTCGGAGCCTGGTCCTTGCAATGGTAGTTCACAGAGGTATTTACCGAGCCATTGCGAAGCTGTGGCTGCCTTTGGGGTGCAAGAATAATTACCCAAAGAATGTTCAATGGCAACTGTATTTTCTTGCGGTTCAAAAGCGATAACTTGTGGAGTCATTCCTCTTAATCGGATTTCGCGAAGCAATTCTGATTCATCCATCTCTTCGATTTCTGCTATCGCCGACAAGGCTGACTTGGTGAAAAACAGCATGTGAATTTGGCGGATTCTCTCAATAACAAATCCCCAAGCTTCGGCAAGTCGACTCGGGTCTGATGGTATGTCCGTTACCATAACAGTTCGAGGGCCTTCGAATTCAGCAAAGGTCATACTTGCACCTTGAGCACTCTTGGCATTATCTCCTGCAAGGATTGTTGATGTGGATAAGACGAGCCAATGAGCACCTTCTAGTCGCCCTCGCCAATCGATTTGTCCGTGACTGAAATCGGAAAGGTCTGGAATCTCGATACGGTCGATAGACCCGCTATCTACAGAATCTAACACTTCAGAAACTACCGAGTCACCAAAGCCGACTATTCGAACGGTAGTTTCCATTTAATCTACCTTCCAGCGCAACAAAGCGATGGCGCCACCCATGCCGAGGAGTTGTTGGCCTGCATCATGTTCAACCGAGGCTTGTATTACATCTCCTCGATTAGTTGTGACTGCAGCGGTTATTCTATCCCACCTAGACCTAATTGTCCTATCATCTGAGCGAAGCAAGGATGCGTCTACAACAAGTACCTCAACGGCACCTTGTTCAGCGGCTTCTTCTATTGTATTCAATCCATAGGACACGGCTCCATTGGTCGAAATTCGAGTTAGACCATCTTCGATTGCGCGTACTTGTCGAACCAATTCATGTTCACCCAAAACCGCGTCAGCTGCGCCACCTGCTAAAACCTCATTAGCGGCGGGGCGACCACCAATCGAAGTAGCAACATTGTGAATTTGATTCTCCGCTCCAATCGCTCTCAACATTCCTTGGAATTGCTCTCGGGCCATCCCTGGCCCACAAATTACCAGCGGCATTTGATCAGGGAAAACCATCTTGGTCTCACGTGCTACTCTTTCAAAGAAGCCGCGACGAACTCCGGTAGAATCGTCAGCACGCTTGCCTCCGCCTCGCATTGAAAATGAAGAAAGGTCTCTGATTCCGTGGCCTGAGACTTCGAAAATCAATACCTCATCACTCTCTACTACCAACAATCCTGCCTTAGGTTGAGTTCCCGCTGCTAAAGCAGACTTGACCAATTCTCGGTCAACCTCTGGCAGACCACCTTCGAACGAGATTTCCACTTCATCACCTGGTGATACCAGATGTGTATGATGAGAGCCGATATCGATTTTCGCCTCAGAAATAACTCCGTGAACCCTGAGGTTCTCAGTGAATGGTTGGAAGGCACATTCTGAAACTTCGATCTCAATCCACATCGGCTTTCTTTCGGCGGACTTAGAACGACCTCCTTCCTGAGTTCCAGTTGTTGAATCGCGTCGATGTGACAACATACCAAGATTGGAACCAACTCGACAAATCTGAGCCAGAGTCCAGAGGTCATCGGCGTCATCAATACGAAGTCTGACCCCTTCATCTGAGGCCTTCAGTTGTCGCAAATCTTCACTTCCATCAACTGAAAACGCCAGTCAGTCGGCCATCATCGTCCATGTCCATGTCCATGGCCGCAGGGCGAATTGGTAAACCAGGCATTGTCATCATCGAACCGCAAACTGCGACGATGAATCCTGCACCTGAATTTAATCTCAATTCACGAATTGGAAGGGTAAATCCAGTCGGTGCACCTAATTCTGTAGGTTCGTGACTAAATGAATACTGAGTCTTTGCCATGCATACTGGCAGATTCTCAAGACCCCATTCTCGTAATGATTCGAGGGTCTTGTGGGCTTCAGGAGAAAAATCAACGGTATGAGCGCCGTATACATTAGTTGCAACTCGAAGAATTGTTTGATCAGCAGGCATTCCAGGCTCAACTATTGGGTCATAAGGCCTGCCTGCTGCATCATGAGATGCACAAGCTTCGACTACAGCATCTGCAAGAGCGACTGCACCTTCCCCACCTTTTGCATGTCCTTCGAAGACAACAACATCTCTTGCACCAGCGGCAACTGCCTCCTCACGGATAGCCTCGATTTCGGCATCTGTATCGCTGGCAAATCGATTGATGGAGACTACCACAGGAACATTAGTCGAAGATAGGTTGCGGACGTGTCGGCGTAGATTCGTTGCCGCGCCGGCTCTAGTCGCTTCGACATTCTCTGTTTCTAATTCCTCCTTTGGAGGCCTTTTTCCTCCGCCGGTAGAGAATCCATCTCCATGCAATTTCATCGCACGCACAGTTACATTGAGAACTAAACAATCTGGTACTTTTCCAGCGGCCTGTGCTTTAATTTGCAGAGCCTTCTCAGCGCCCATATCGGCTCCAAAACCGGCCTCTGTGACTACGTAATCAGCGCAAGATAATGCAAGCGAATCTCCAATGATTGAGGAATTTCCGTGAGCGATGTTTGCAAATGGTCCGCCGTGTATGAAGGCTGGATCTCCCTCTAGTGTTTGAACTAAATTAGGTAACAAAGCATTTCTCAGAAGAAGTGCCATTGCACCAGCGCAACCCAAATCTTCAGCAGTCACTAGGCCGCCATCTGTTGATACACCGATTGCAATTCTACCCAGCCTTGCGCGAAGGTCAGCGTAGTCCTTTGAAAGAACTAGAATCGCCATGACTTCGCTTGCTGCAGTAATATCGAACCTCTCTGTTCGGACGATTCCATTGGCCTTTCCTCCAAGTCCGACTGTTACCTCACGTAGACTTCGGTCATTCATATCTATGACACGTGGCCATAGGATTCGGTTTAGATCTAAATCCAAATTATTTCCTCGGTGAAGGTGATTGTCAAGCATAGCAGAACATAGGTTGTGAGCCATTGTTACAGCGTGTAGGTCTCCAGTAAAGTGCAGGTTAATTTCCTCCATTGGCAATACCTGAGAGAATCCACCCCCTGCTGCTCCACCCTTGATTCCAAAGACAGGACCCATCGAAGGTTCACGAATTACACAAGTAGCATTATGGCCGCGTCGATTGAGGCCCTGATTGAGTCCAATCGTGGTTACGGTCTTACCCTCACCGAAAGGAGTCGGATTGACACTGGTTACCAAAATTAGGAATCCTTGCTTTCCTTCTCCTGCCTGTTTTAGCCTATCCCAAGATATCTTGGCTATCGAAGAACCTTGTAAAATCAAGTCACTGCGCTCCAATCCTAGCTTGTCCGCCACTTCTTGAATTAGGCGAGTTGTGGCCTTTCGGGCGATGTCAAGGTCGCTGTCCATCGCTAAGTCGGCCTATGAGCGTCACTTGAAACCTTCATTTTGGAGAATTCGGAGGAGCCCATAGTGAACGGTCCGGCTTACTGGGGTATCGCGGGATATCCAATATCNCANTCANTGACTCCTNGATTNTTNGAGATAGTAGGTGCGAAAGACTTGGGCTAAAGGCCCAATCTGTATATCTCGAAGCAGATTCTATGGATGAGTTTGAGGCGAATCTGAAAAATCTACAAGGAGATATTTGGTTGAGTTGTACTGCCCCTTTGAAACATTCACCTCAGGCAAGACTTGCAGTGTCTGGGCCTGAAGGTGTTAATGCGATTAATCAGTTGAAGCGAACAAACGGAGTTTGGTCCGGAACCAGCACCGATGGTGTTGGATTTGTTGCTGCTTGCCGACACATCGGAGTTGAACCGAATGGAAGCATATTACGAATGCGCGGTGGTGGCTCTGCTGCTCGTGCAATCGCCGCCGCTTGGTCCGAGGAAGGAGGCTCGATTATTCCCGTCGAAGGTCGAAGAGCACTAGTTGGCGCCCCTTGGGATTCTGCAATCACTTCAAAGGGTGAGGCTGACCTAGCGATTGACCTTGATGCGGCGGCTGGTGGAGGGGAATCAGCCGAACTTTCTGCCAAGCAGCAAGTCTCGATTTCTTACGGCGAAGGCGCAACCGTAGACGACTTCGCAGTCATCATGGTCGCAGCCCAGCATCTTGAGGCTTGGAAGCGACTATTTGCGCCTGAAAATAGTGACGATATTCCTAGCCTCGATGANGTTCTAACCCGATTGTAATCATAACGGGATATTTCCGTGTTTTTTCGGCGGAACCCACTCACGCTTACTTCTTAGCGGTCTGAGTGCTTGAATCAATTTGAGTCGAGTTTGTTCCGGCTCAACAACATCATCAAGCCAGCCGTTACGAGCAGCAACATAGGGGTCACCGAACTTTCTGCGATATTCTTCAACAAGTTCGGAGTGTATCGAATCTCGATCTTCCGCTTCGGCTAATTCGGCCCTGTGGATTATGTTCACTGCACCCTCTGCACCCATGACAGCGAGTTCACCTATTGGCCATGCAATATTGTAGTCTGAGCGAAGGTGTTTGCAAGACATTGCGAGGTAAGCGCCACCGTAGGCCTTGCGGGTTACAACGGTTAGTTTGGGCACGGTTGCTTCAGCGTAGGCATAGAGTAACTTAGCCCCATGTCGAATGATTCCACCCCACTCCTGAACGGTTCCGGGAAGAAAACCTGGGACATCGACAAATGTCACAACGGGGATGTTGAAAATGTCACAGGTACGAATGAATCGGGCTGCCTTTACTGAAGCATCGATATCTAGGCAGCCCGCCAAAACTTTCGGCTGATTGGCAACAATTCCTACCGACTGGCCGTCTAATCTAGCAAAGCCGATTACGATGTTTTCAGCATAAGTTGAGAATAGTTCTAGGAAGCGCCCTTCATCGACTACTTCGGTTACAACTTTGCGAATATCATAGGGTATATTCGAGTCAGCAGGGACAATCTCTGTCAGATTCTTACAAGCTCTGTCAGCAGGATCACCGCTGTTTAGAGTAACAGCCTCGGCAAGAGTATGGTCAGGCAGGAAGGAAAGAATTTCAATCGCGGTTAGAATAGCATCTTCCTCATCTTCTGCAACCATGCAAGCCACACCAGAGCGTGAGGCGTGAGCATCAGCGCCCCCTAGGCTATTCTGGTCTAATTCTCCGCTGGCGATTTCAGGGATGAAGTAAGGAGACCGCATGAACATCTGACCATGGTCGTCGGAGAGGATCACGAAATCGGAAAGGCCAGCGGCGAGGGCGCTTACACCTGCGACCGTTCCAAGAATTATCGAAAAAGTAGGGATACGTCCGGAGCAGGCAACGAGGATATCCAGCAATTCTCCTGTCGCACCCAAAGCCGGAACTCCATCTTGTACTCGCTGGCCGTCTCCATCCCAGATTCCAACCAAGGGTAGTTGCGACTTCTCTGCGAACTCAGCGACCTTGGCAATCTTACGAGCATGCATCTCACCCATCGTACCGTCGAAGACTGCGTAATCTTGAGCGAAGCAAACCACTCTTCGACCGTCTATTTTTCCGTGACCTGCAACAACACCATCTCCGTATGGTCGGTGAAGGTGCATATTGAAGTCGCCAGAGCGATGTTGAACGAAACTGTCTACCTCAACGAATGAATCTGCATCGAGAAGCATAGTAATGCGTTCTCGGGCTGTTTGGCGGCCGGATTTTCGCAATTCTTCCATGCTAATCCGGTCGGCTGCATTGAGAGCTTGCTGGCGCATCGCGTCGAGATCATCCGAGTGCGATGCGCCCGCCATAAGCAAGCCAAACCACTAGCGGTTATTCATCGAAGCGGCCAACTAAGGTCAGACAACAAAGCCCTGCCAAGCCCGCATGTAGTCCACGAATTTCTCACTAAGACCCTCCGCCAATAGATGGTCAGCCGTGAATGGTGGGCGCTGCGGATCGTATTCTGAATCACCCAAATGTCTCGCCCAATCTGCATGACCAATTGCTGAACGAGCGACGGCGACCAAATCCGCGCCTTGATCCATGACTTCCTGTGCTTGAGCAGCCGACCAAACAGCTCCACAGGTAATCATTGGCAAGCGATTTGCCAGACGCTCTGCGAAGATCTCGGTCAACATTCGTGGGTCATCATGGTGAGTTGGAGGAGTGAAGCAATCCCAGCATGAAATGTGAAGGAAATCTATGCCTGATTCTACCAGCATATCGACTAAGTCTAGCGAGTCTTCAAGCACAACTCCGATATTCTTGTACTCTGGAGAAATCCTAACCCCGAGGATGAAATCATCACTTGTAACCTGCCTGATTCTCTCAATTATTTGCAGCAAGAAGCGGGCTCTATTCTCAAGCGACCCACCCCACTTATCCTCTCTGCGATTGGTTTCAGTTCCGAGGAATTGGCAGACGAGATATCCATGGGCGCCATGTATCTCAACACCGTTGAATCCGGCTTTTTCACAGCGAGCTGCCGCCGTGGCAAAAGCCTCGACTAATTCCTCAATCTCTGAGTCTTCAAGTTCTCTTGTCTCACCATTATCCGAATCGCTTGTTGAATTGACACTAGCAGATACTGGTTGTACTCCCGTCAGCCTTTGGGGACAACGCATTCCTCCATGGAATATCTGTGCCAAGGAAATTGCTCCATGCTCATTTATGCCAATTGCTAAACGGGTCAAACCTGGCAATTGATGGTCACCCCAAACTCCCATCTCTCCATCCCAGCCTTGACCCTCTGGAACGACGTGCGTCGCGGCTGTTGTGACGATTCCAAAGCCGCCTTCAGCTCTACGAATTAGCCAATTAATTTCCTCATCTGAAAGGGTTCCATCCTCGTTACTTTGTTTGTTTGTCATCGCTGCGACAACCGCACGATTACGTGCCTTTTTGCCAGTGCGAGGAAATACAAAGGAATCGGTTGGAGCGGCCATGTAAAGCCTCCAATTCAGTCCATAGAATCATGAGGATTCTCGCCACACAAATCTTCGGTCCAGTTACTTGCAACAGTCTCCCGACCACCACCTCTGCTAAGCAAATGGTGCAACTTGACCAAGGCTGAACCCGGTGGACAAAGTGAACCATGACCGATGATACCCATCTCTTGTTGTGTACGGCCCTTGGCGTAGACATTCATGTTCATCGGGCCGTGGATTGTTTGCGCCACTACTACCACCACACCATCATTGGCGCAATGATCTTCTAGCATCAATCGCAATTTTGTATTCTCGGGTGAATCATCTTGAGAGTCTGATATAGGAAGGTGACCTAATCCTGTTCCATGCAAAACGATAGCATCGAAATCATCCTTGATTGCTAACATTACCAAATTTGGATCTAAGTGAGGATCAGCCATAAATTGTGCAATTCGAGCATCTTCATCGAACATCATCGGTGAAATTGCCTCGACCCTTGCATCCGCTGGCTCATGCTCTGCCATCTCGATGCTTGGGCCGGTTCCATCGTTGTTTATCCAAGCCAGAGGACCCTGATTGATTGGCTTGAAAGCGTCTCTTCGCGACGAGTGATATTTCCGACAAGCAATTCCGGGAAGAACTGCACATTGCCCATCGGATGATTCTGAATGCATGACTACAACACTCGCATCACGATAGCCGATCGGTTCGGGTCCGTGGGCCGCCCAATGGACCGCCGCTACGATATTCTCGGCGGCATCACTGGAGCCTCGGTCAGGAGAGCGCTGAGAGCCTGTTAGGGCTATTCTACCCGGTGGCCTCCCACCATTTCCAGCCCAGCCATAGCCCATTGCTGCGGCGCTGAGATGCAAGGTATCCGTACCGTGGGTAATCACCACCCCAACAGCGCCTTCTGCGAATGCTTCCTCAGTCGCTTTCAGCATTCGGTTCCAATGCCTTGGCCTGATATCATCAGACCACATATTACCGAGTTTTACAACCCTTAGTCGAGCCACAGATTTTAGTTCTGGAATCGACTTCAATAATTCATCTGGCTCGAATCGAGCGGTTACTGCACCTGTTGAATAGTCGACCTTTGCAGCAATAGTTCCACCAGTGTGAATTAGATGTACCAATGGAAGAGTCTCGTCCTGTTGAATAGGAGTCGGTGCTTCTTCCTCTGATATCTCAACTTCATCGAGAATTTCTACCGATTCGACGTAAGACTCTGGGTAACTTACATTGTANCCGTTGGTCAATTTTAGAGTAATTAATTTCGGCCCTGCTGCAGGTAATGCAAGGCCCTCATGTTCGACCACTCCAGACCAAGTCTTGACGGCCACTTTGACCGGCGTTCCCGCTTCCGGCCATTCTTCCATGAACCCTCAGGGGATGATTCACTCCATCAATGCGACGCACCCAAATGCACCTGCTGATGGGTGCGGCGACAATTCTTTCACACGCCAAGCACAGGAGTTGTTGTGTCCGAGCCGTTGATTCATCCCGACATCGCCAAGGCTCACACCTTACCATCGAGATTCTACGCCGATGAGAATACATTTCGTAAACTGCTTAGTGGGATGCAAAATTGTTGGTATTTCGGAGCTCATTCCAGTCAGTTTGCAGAGCACAATGTGATTCCTCTGACCGACATTGAAACAATGCTCGGTGAAGCCCTAATGCTAACTAATTCGGACAGAGTCAGATGTCTTTCCAATGTCTGCACACACAGGGGGATGCTAGTAGCAACCGAACCCTGCAAAAGCAACACTCTGAAATGTCGATATCATGGTCGTACTTTCGGTATTGATGGTTGTTTCAAGAATATGCCAGAGTTCCAAGAAGTCGAAGATTTCCCATCTCCTTCAGACGACTTGGCTAACTTTCCAGTAACCGATTGGAAGGGTCTGCAATTAGTTGGAGGCGATCTATATCTCAAGGAAGCGATTACAGAACTAGAGTCTCGATTAGGATGGCTTGATGTGGAATCATTCCAACACGACCCTACGCGATATCGCTCGTATGAAATCAAAGCTAATTGGGCTCTNTATGTTGANAATTATCTCGAAGGATTCCACATTCCATTTGTTCACGGTGATCTACATGATGTGTTGGATAACGACGAATATAGAACCGAATTATTCGATGGTGGAGTATTGCAAATAGGCATCGCCAAAGAAGGAGAACCTCACTTTGAACCACCAAAGAACTCTTCCGAGCACGGCGAGAAAGTAGCGGCATACTACTACTGGTTTTACCCCGGATTAATGCTCAATTTCTACCCATGGGGATTGTCAGTCAATCAGGTGATTCCACTCTCAGTCGATAAGACTCGAATCGTCTACCATGGCTATGTTGGAAATACAGAAATGCTTGGCAAGGGAGCAGGTGGCGATTTAGATAAGGTCGAAATTGAAGACCAAGAAATCGTCGAGGCTACGCAACGCGGAGTTTTATCGAAATCCTACAATAGAGGACGTTATTCCACAAAAATGGAAACTGGAGTGCATCATTTTCACCGGATTTTGACATTGAACAATTAACTGAACCTTCATAGTCCGAGCAATCCTGTTAATGACAACCGAGTATAGTCGGACAGGAGAAATGAATTATGGACGCAAAAGAAATACTAGACCCTCAAAAGTTGATGATTGCCGTCGGAGCAATGGTGGTAATTATGTCGCTTATGGGAATGACTAGCGGAGAAGAATGGGCTGCAGTAGGCTGGGGTGGAGAAGAAAATGTCCTAGCTCACGATGCAGCATATGAAGAAATGTGGGCACTTCATCTAATGCCACTAGGAGTAATGGCAATAGCAACTGGATTATTTGTAACTGGAAAAGGACTTGCAAAGATGTCGATGATGTCTCCTCTAGTGATTGTTATCATCTTTGCAGGAATGGGAGCCTTAACAGGAGATACCGGATATGGAGCAGAGGCTCCACCAATGGATATGTTAGCGCCTGCTTTGGTTACAATCCTACTAACTGTAATGCTTGGAATCTCAGGATATTTACACAAGGATGGTGAATGATATGGATGTAAAGACTGAGGCACTTAACCCAAAGTGGTGGCTCATAATTACAGCCATCCTCCATACATTCGTTGGTGTACTTGCCCAAACAGACTTCTCAGTTGATGCTGAAGCAGAAATGGCCGGAGTATTTTTGGCAATCTCGACCTATCTATTCTATGCAGCATTCTTCACCACCGGTGAGGCGCAAGCAAGACTTGCAGCCGTACTTGCTGGCCCTATCTGGGTATGGTTCATGGTTTGCGCCCTCTTTGAATTGGAAAGCGGAGCTGGTGGCGTCTGGGAGTTAAGTCCTGAATTATTACCGCCATTGGTTTTCTGGGGTATGACTGCATTGACTGGGGTTCTAGGTTGGAATTCGGGGTCTGATTAGATGGATCAAAAGAAAATATTGGACAACAAAAATTTGGCAATATTGAACATGAATTGGGCTGTATTCCACATCCCGATTGCAATGGAGATTGACCCCGGATTCCCAGATGTCATCCCATTTGTTTTCTTGGCGGCGACAATCGCAGCCTATGTCATGGATGATTCAATTACAGAGAAAATTATGCTCGCGATTGGAGTCATTTACTTGGCAGTCTTGCCTCCAGTCATTGAGGTATTGATGGACCCCTCTTCTATGGAAACAGGTAGTGCTGAGTTCAATCTACTCGGTTCGATTGCTTGGGTCGTGATTATTCCACTTACCTTGCTTGGAGCAACAAAAAAGTGGACTGGAATAGGCATGGTTGATGTCGAGTGATATGGATAAGACTGTACTGACCTTGAAGGTCTGTGGTTGGTCTAGCATCGCAATGGGCATGGTCTTCTTCCTCATACCTGAGTGGTATGCAGAATTAGAGGGTGCAAACACAGAGAATATTGCTTGGCTCAGAAACCTAGGCGCTGCCTTGGTTGCTGTTAACGGAGTTGGAGCACTTCTAGCAGCCCGAAATCCAATTGCAGAGAGAAATCTGTATGATGTTGTAATGCTGGCTTCAGTTCTCGAGACTATTGCTCTCGGATGGTCAACAGCAACTTGGGAATTCTCTGCAACTGAGGAGATTTTCATTACTGGACCATTGGTNGTTGCAGCATTGGTAAGCATTGCATTGATTGCTTTTAGACCGAAGCAAAATGAAGATTAATTTCAACGTCGGTTGAATTTGGCTTTGTTATTCCGCTTGTCTTTGTAAGTGACTTTTTTCTTGTTCTTTCGCTTATTTCGGTGGCGATAGTTTTTCTTTTTCTGACGGCCATCGCCCTTTTTGTCNCCTGATTTTTGGGACTTGTAGCCATTGCTCTTCCTGTATCTACGAGAGCGTTTATTGTTCCTTGATTTTCTTCTGCCTCTAGGTTTCTTTTCATTATCATCGTATTTCAGAGGAGGAGCTTCAATGAACTCTCTACCTTCGAGCCTATCGAAATTAGGCTCGATGAATCTACACTTGATCCCGACCTCATGTTGAATTCTCTTGTATTTTCTGATTTGAGATTTCAAGACTAAACAAACGACGGTTCCTGTTGAACCTGCTCTAGCAGTTCTACCGCTTCGGTGCTTGTACACCTTACCATCATCGGGTGGATCGAAATGTATGACACAACTAACATCAGTAACATCGATTCCTCGTGATGCTACATCTGTAGCAATCAAAATTCGTGAGCGACCAGAACTAAATTTCTTCATCGCCTTGTCTCTTTGGTTCTGATTCATACCTCCGTGAAGAGTAGTAAAGGAAGACCCGATTTCTTTCATCCGGTCTCCAAGTCGATTTACTCCTGCTCTGGTTCTGCAGAATATTATGCTTCGACCACATTTGTCGGTAACCTTTGCACAAATCTTTGCTTTACGATTGGATTTTACATTCCAAAAGAAATGGCTCATACTATCCATACTAATTTCTTCGGGACCGATACCAACCTGTACTGGGTCAGTCTGATATCTCTCTACAATTTTCTTGACATCATCGTCTAAAGTAGCACTGAATAGAATGGTTTGACGGTCTGGTTTGCACTTATCCATAATCGAGCAAACAGGTTTCATGAATCCCATGTCAGCCATTCTGTCTGCTTCATCCAGCACCACAATCCCAACGTCATCCAAACGCAGNGCTTTCCTATCCAAGAGGTCGATTAGTCGACCAGGGCATGCAACTAGTATGTCTGAACCCTGGTTCAGTTTCCTAAGTTGTCCTTTGTAGGGAGTTCCTCCATAGACTGAAAGCACGTCAAGTCCGACTGTACGAGCTAAGGGTTGCAGAACTTGACGAATCTGTTCGGCCAATTCTCTTGTAGGAGTGAGTATCAGTGAGGTTGGCCGCTTTGACTCAGCCTTAGGGGTGTTAGAGATCAATGGAAGGCCGAAAGCGAGAGTCTTGCCTGAACCGGTTGGAGCCCTGCAACAGATGTCCTTTCCCAGCATTGCATCNGGGATTGCTTCCTTCTGCACTTCGAAAGGCTCCNCTATGCCTTCTTGAGCCAAAACGTCGATCAAGCTTGGCTCGATTCCTAAATCTGAAAATCGAACCAACTGTATCCTCTAAGCCGACCCCCCATGCGCTCTCTATTTAGTATAGGGAGTAAGGATTCCACCTTGGGCGGGCCAAGATTGATGTAAGTCAGATTAATGGACTATTGCTCAGTGGATTTAACATGCCCAGATTAAAGACTGGAGATTCTGCTCCAGATATCTCATTACCTGCAATTGATGGAACCACCTTTGAGATGGGGTCTATGAAAGGAAAAAGAATTATTTTCACCTTTTTCCGATTCTCTTCTTGTCCATTTTGCAACATCAGAATTGACAGATTAATGAAGCGCTGGAATGAATTTCCCGAGGATACGGTGATGGTGGGGGTTTTCGATGCAAATATCGATGAGCTAACAAAGCGAATGGGTAAGAGAAACATACCATTCACAATCGTTGCTGATGAGACATACGAACATTTCGAAAATAATGGAGTTACCAAGTCTTTGGGGAAATTCATGTGGGGTGCAATGCGTTCTCCACTGACATTCATGCAAGCAACTCTCAAAGGATATGTTCCCATGACATTTTCAATTTCAAAAATGTCAACAATACCTGTTGATATTTTGATTGGAGAAGATGGAAATATTGTCGAGGCACACTATTGCAAGGACACAGTTGATCATATTCCAATTGACAGACTTATTTCATTTGCAAAGGGCCAATAATTACAGAAGTCAAATTAATCGCTGATTACCCTGTCCGCGGGATATGCAAAAGAGGTCTGCTGCCTCTCTATTTTCGCTGCTGCTGCTAGCAGTAGCCTTCAGTGGATGCATCGCCGGAGGCGATGGTGATTCCGTTGATGCAGCAGATGATTCCGAGATTGATGAGCCAATTCCTTACTTCCAAGATGGAATTTACAACTGTCTTGAACATGAAAATCTGACAAGGTGTTGGCAGACTCATATCCCTGACAATCTCGACCTAAACGAATCAGTTCCACTCATTATCGACTTGCACGGGTATGCCTCGAGTTCAACCGAACAGAAGGCACTCTCTTCCTTCAACACCATCGCCGACGAGGAAGGTGCAATCGTGATATATCCAGATGGGGTGTTGGGGAAAAACGGGCCTTGGGATTTGCAGGATAATCAAGCTTGGAACTCCGGATGGTGTTGTGCACATTCGGCTCGTGACGATGTAGACGATGTTGGGTTCATCGAGAAAATCGTCACAATCGCACTTGACATCCACAACGTTGACGCAAACCGAATCTATGCTTCTGGCTGGTCGAATGGTTGCTCAATGGCACAAAAATTGGCCATGGATTCAAGCCATATTTTTGCTGCTGTCGGATGCATGGCATTTTACCTCCTCACTGAACCTGTAGAGTATTACTCTCCAATTCCAGTTATGGAAGTGCACGGCCTTTTGGATACGAATGTCAACTACCAATCCAGCGTGTTGAGCGTTCCATTCAACGAAGATGGTTGGACAGATCCAGAGGCCTACGAAACAGGTGCGATTGAGAATATGTACGAATGGGGAGACCACAATGGATGTTCGGGGCCGGTCGAGACTTTCGAGTTGAATGGTCTGTATTCCATTCAGGGTTTCGATGATTGTCAAAATGGCACATCGGTTCGATTGATGACGATTTATGCAGCACAGCATAACCCTTACGCGAATGACTTCGAGGATGGAACTCTCCTTGGTAACATATTCGTAGGAACTCAGGGTTTGGTAGAATCAAGCCACATAGTCTGGGAATTCCTCTCTCAATTTTCCAAAGAACTTGAANCTGAAGAATGAGGTGATTCAATGGAAGAAAAAGAGGTAATGGATCTTTACATGGAATATATCCGTGCTTTCGAAAACAAGGATATCCAAACCATCGCCGACCTTAGCAGGACTCCTTTCTTTGCATCCTCTCCGTCTGGAACTTCCGTTTTTGNAGATANGGAAGAATTAGTCGAAGGGTTCTCGATGTTACGAAATTCTCTAGACAAAGAGGGTTATGTTGGAAGCCGTCTAAATGTACTAAAATTCTCAAGCGTAGCGAAAACAACTGGGACGCTATTTGTCGATTTTGATAGAATGAATCTAGAAGGAGAAGCTTACTTTCATGGGCAAGCGTTGTACCTCTTCCAAAAAGGTGCTGAAGGCACGGAAATTATCGGCATAGCCGTATTAGATGACGATACAGTTTCTTCTTGGAATGACTAATCTTAGGAAGCATATTTGGATTTGAAAGAAAGAGATTGAAGGATTAATTAGAATCCAACAATTGCCCATTCTATGAATNTNCTACCGGATGACGACCTACCCTTCGATGCAAGTATGCTAGACCGCTTAGCCATGGTAGCAATCCGTGTCGGACTTAACCTACAACCAGGACAAGATCTGATCATTACGGGACCGGTTGAAGCCCTACCGCTAATTCGCAGAATTTCTGCTGAAGCCTACAAGAATGAAGCCGGAGTTGTCTCTACAATTTTGAGCGATGATGATTTACAACTCACCCGCTATGAGCACGCTACCGATGAGAGTCTTGACCGCGCTCCTGACTGGATGTTCAAGGCCATGGGAGAGGCCTACAATGACAACACTGCAAGGCTGGCTGTATCAGCCGCTAACCCTCTACTTTTGGCTGAGCAAGACCCTGCACGAGTCGCTAGAGCAGGGAAATCGATGTCGATGGCCGCTAAGCCAGCGATGGAGCCAATTACTAATTTCGTAACCAATTGGAATATCGTATCTTACCCTGGTCTTGCATGGGCAAAGCAAGTCTTCCCTGACAAGAATGATGACGAGGCAGTAGCCGCTTTGGCAGAAGCGATTTTCTCGATTTCAAGAGTTGATAATGACGACCCAATCGCTGCATGGAAAGAACACCAAGCAACATTGACAGCACGCCAGACTTGGATGAATGAACAGAACTTCCACTCTCTGCATTATACAGCACCGGGCACCGACCTAATGCTCGGTCTAGCAGATGGACACGCATGGAAAGGTGGAGCGAGCACATCACGAAATGGAATTACTTGTACTCCAAATATTCCAACTGAGGAAGTCTTCACAACCCCTCACGCAGATCGAGTAAACGGTACAGTTCGTGCTTCCAAACCACTAGTTCACAGAGGCACATTAATCGATGGAATCGAAGTTCGATTTGAGGAAGGAAAGATTGTCGAAGCCAAAGCAGATATTGGCGAGGAAGTTTTCCTACAATTGATTGACACCGATGAAGGAGCAAGAAAACTAGGAGAGGTTGCTTTGGTACCTCACTCATCCCCAATCAGTGCTTCTGGACTACTATTCTACAACACTCTCTACGATGAGAATGCATCCTGCCATATCGCATTGGGACAGTGTTACTCGAAGTGTTTCAAGGGAGATATCGGTAAAGACCCAGAAGCCGTTGTTGCTGCTGGTGGAAATTCATCCAACATACACGTTGACTGGATGATTGGTTCTGGAGAATTAGACATTGATGGAATCACCCAAGATGGTGACAGAGTTCCAGTAATGAGAAACGGCGAATGGGCTTACGAGTGACTGTTTTCGGTCCTTGGTTGGGAATCAATCATCTCAGTGGCCATAGACTTCTGAGACCTTTGAACTTGCGACGCCTCCTGAGTATTGCAGGAGGTACCCTGTAAGTATAGTCTAGATTTGAGCCGAGCATCCTCAAACTCTCCATCGATTTGTCAATTACAACTCTGTCAAATTTGGAATCGATTCCATGAAGCGGCATGTTTGCGAGCATGGCTCCTTCCCGTGTCAGAGATATTCCAGTTGCAACATCTGAGGCGAATGATGTGAACTCTAAGGAAGACTCAGTGACTTTTACTTCTCCAAGTTGGTCAAACATTCTCTCGAATGCTTCACTGAGGTTTTCCCATTCGGAAATCGAATACTCTTGCACGAGCCTGGGAGGTGGCTTTGTGATTTGTCGATTCCGGAAAAAAATTCTCAGAAAAGATATGTGGTGCCGGGAGCGGGACTTGAACCCGCGACCTTCGGATGTCTCAGACATTTTCGGTTAGGCTTGTGCGCTCATCGATCGCGACGACAGAAAAATTNCCGTCATCTGTACCCTATGAGTCCGACGCGCTACCAACTACGCCACCCCGGCAATATCTCCGGCCAACTGACTACCCCATTTGAGCATTACAGTCATGCAGGGGACGGTTCTGGGTTCGCTAGCCTGAATTCTTCCTTCACTGGCAAGTGAATTAATGAGGAGAATACACCTACTGCTATTCCTATCCACCAAACCATAGTGTAACTCCCTGAAATATCGTACAACACTCCTCCAAGGTATACTCCAACAAAACTACCCAACTGGTGTGAAAAGAAGACTATTCCATACAGGGTTGCCATGTATTTGAGGCCGTAAATATGGGCTACTAAGCCGCTGGTCAATGGTACGGTTGCAAGCCAAAGGAAGCCCATTGCGAAGGAGAATATAATCACCGTATTTGCTGTAATTGGAGTCATTATGAACCAAGCAGCGGCGATTGAGCGGCCGGCATAAATCCCGGATAAAAGCCACTTCTTTCCATATCTATTGCCGGCCCAACCGGCCAATAGAGTACCGAGTATGTTGGCCGCACCAATTACTGAAATCGCTAATCCGCCTAGTGCGGCGGTTGAATCGATTCCGAGGTCGCCGCACCAACCGCTGCTCTCAATTGATTCAGCGAAGGTCATCTCTGTGACTAATGCAGGGAAGTGTGCGGTGATGAAGGCCAGTTGGTAGCCACAGGAAAAGAATCCAACGAAGATCATCATGTAAGATGGATCCTTGAAAGCGATTCTGAGTATTTCTCCAAGGGTTTCCTCGATTTCTTCCTTAGCCGCGCGCTCAGGTGCCCGCATGAATGGAAGAAGAAGTAATACTGCGAGAATAGATGCAGCGAATATCATGAATACCGATTGCCAAGCCATGCTTTCTAGCAGAACTACAGCAACCATCGGACCTACTATCTGGCCGGCCGAGCCAGCCGCGGTAGCAATGGCCAAACTCATCGAGCGATGCTCGGGAGCGCTGGCTCTACCAACGACGGCTAGAATTACACCGAATCCTGTGCCAGCGATACCGAATCCAACTAGGATTTCGTAGAATTGAATGGCTAATGGCGAAGTCGCTCCTGTAGTCAAAACTAGGCCTATAGCATAGAGCACGGCTCCGAGGATGATAGCCTTCCTATCTCCTATTTTTTCGGCGAATGCACCAAAAAATGGGGCACCGAATCCCCAAGCCAAGTTTTGGATTGCAATTGCTAGACTAAACTCCGCTCGAGGCCAGTCAAATTCCTCTTGAATTGGGATTTGGAAAACTCCGAAAGAAGCTCGTATTGCAAAGCCGACTAATACGATTATACAACCAACAAGCAATACTGGTGTAATCAGCCGCGGACGGTTTTCCATGCAGCGCCATGTGGTGCTTTGCATATCGTTATTGCTTATTTCGGGTTTTGAGAATCAACCTGTGCCGCCCATACCCTTGATGAATAGCGAGGCTTCCGACATTCGTGGTCGACGTCGATTCCGCCCTGCGTGCAAGCGCATATTCGGGTAAGAAACGCCCTAAGGGTAAGGAATCGAAAAAAGAGGAAGTAAAGAGTCGAAAAATTGAGCCTTTCGAACCCGGAGAGGCTTTTGAGAAAGAAAAGGCGGATGCTTTTTCGATGTGGCTAGTAATCGCATTCGGGTTGGCAATGGGGGTCTTTATGAGATACGTAATTATGCCCACACTTACCAAACCTGAAGCAATTCTTTGGGTACTTCCGGTATCCCTAGTTGTGGTCCTACCAACCATGCACAAGCTTTTGATTCCAAATCATTGGTCAGATCGATATGATAATGGGAATTGGTTTAGAGCGAGCTTCCTATACATTTTCTCTTGGTTAGCAATCTCATTCCTCTTGGTTAATCCGCCCCTTGCTGATATTGCCCCACCAACGCTGGCGAATGGAATTGATATCGAAGAAAATGAAGCCATACAGTACGTGGGTTGGGTGGATGGGACCTATACAATTGCACTCAACCAAGGATATGTTGATGTTGTACTAGGAATGGCTGTAAGAGACAACGTGGATGCAGAAAACGCAACCGTGCAAGTCAGTTTCTGGAAATATGGAGCGTTGGTTAACGAACTTTCAAATGGTACTGCATCAGATTTAACCGAAGCCAGAGCTACTTTCAACTCGGTGAATAATTCATGGATAAGTGTCGATAAATTAGGGAATCCAGTGGTTATCCAGCACTCAGAGGATATTGGCCTAGCATGGGATTTGGGATCTCTCACTCCTGGTCAGTATGAAATCAAAGTTCGTTTGAGTGAAGTTGGCGATCCTTGGGATGAGAATGTCTGGGAGAAGACATACAAGATTGCTGTAGTCACAGTTGCGACCGCATAATCAAAAATCAAATCACTTACCGATTAAGGAACAAATTGTTCCAGTCATTGCGTCGAGTTGCAGAGCTTCTCCCCCACCCTCAACCATTCTGAAATCGGTCTCAGCCATCGCTTCTGTAACTGCCAACTTTTGCTTTTCATCGAGGAATGCAACATCTCCCAATCCTCTATGCAATTGATTGACCATATCTGTACCCGCCAATCCATACTTATCCAACAATCCCTTGAGTCTTCGTCGAGCTGGTTGGAATCCATCTTCTTTGCAAGCGAGTAAGTATCCGTGCAACTCCTCTGGCGGGGCGGTTGCAGTGGTTTCGTAGATAAGATCACGAGTTACAGTTGATGAAAGAGACGCGGCTACCTGTAGAGCAGTAATCGCTTTTCTGAGGTCGCCCAAACTGACATGGACTATCGCTTCAGCGGCCTCGTTTTCCAAAGTGATGTTCTCAGAGTCTGCGACACTGCGAATCATCTCATCGACTTGATCTTCGGCTAGAGGACGAAATCTGAATACTGCACAACGGGATTGAATCGCCTCAATTATTTTCGATGAATAATTGCAGGAAAGAATGAATCTACAGGTCTGGGAATGTTGCTCCATAATTCGACGAAGCGCTCCTTGAGCGTCAGGAGTCAAGGCGTCGGCTTCGTCGAGAAAAATCACCTTGAATGAAGTTCCAGGCACTGGAGCGGTTTTTGCAAAGCCTTTGACTTTGGTTCGAATTGACTCTAATTTACGCTCATCGCTTGCATTCATTTCTAGCAAATTCATTCGATAACTTTCGCCGAACACATCACGGGTCAATGCAAGCGCAGCAGTCGTCTTTCCAGTACCCGGAGGCCCGGCGAAAAGTAGGTGAGGGAAGGTTTGTTTCTGTGAATAAGCCACAAGCCGATCGACGACCGCTTTCTGACCTTTGATGTCTGCGACTGTCTGCGGTCGGTGTCGCTCAACCCACATCTCGCTCATGGTCGTCCTCCAGCATCCAGCGTCGGGTGTCCTTGAAGGTTCCCTCCGATACGCTTTGAGGCATCAATAGGACTCATCAGCATTGGGGAATTCCCCACTTTGTACATCGGAGATGTATTGTTTCACTGCTCCGTCGATAGATTCGCCCAAGTCTGCATAACGTCGTAGGAATCTTGGACTGAAATCTTTGGTGATTCCGAGCATGTCGTGAAGAACCAATACTTGCCCATCACAATCTGGACCNGCTCCNATNCCNATAGTTGGAATGGATAACTCNGCACTGACCTTAGCGGCTAAGTCNGCTGGNATCTTCTCGAATACTATGGAAAAGCAACCTGCCGCTTCAATCGCCTTGGCGTCCTTCAGAAGTTGAGCCGCCTCGGCTTCTTCTTTTGCTCGAACGGTATATGTTCCAAACTTGTAGATTGATTGAGGAGTCAAGCCGAGGTGACCCTGTACCGGGATTCCTGCACCGACTATTCTTTCGATGGATTCAGCAACCTCTTCTCCNCCCTCTAGCTTAACCGCGTGACCNCCAGATTCCTTCATGATTCNAATTGCTGAGTCAAGCGCNGTCTTGGAGTCNCCTTGGTAACTGCCGAANGGCATGTCAACGACGACTAAAGCACGGTCTACGCCATTGACTACGCATTGAGCGTGGTATATCATGTGGTCTAGGGTAATCGGAACGGTTGTTTCGTTACCTGCCATGACATTAGAGGCAGAGTCTCCAACCAGTATTACATCAATACCTGCAGCATCGACTAATCTTGCTAAGGAATAATCGTATGATGTTAGCATGGTGATTTTCTCACC
>FUFK010038877.1_pt1 | contig 56878 bp, 63 predicted proteins | sample 1021851 | NCBI WGS metagenome assembly FUFK01 (sample SAMEA51879418, study PRJEB19060) | metagenome
CCTTATGACGCAGGTGGAAAAGCATTAGCTGGACTTTTATCTGGAGAAACACAAATTATTTCTACAGGTTTAGGTGAGCTTATGGGAGCAAGGGACCAAGTGAGAATTATTGGTATCACTGCACCTGATAGAGTTGCTGATGCACCAGATGCACCGACACTTAAAGAACAAGGATATGACGTGCAATTCGTTAACTGGAGAGGATTTTTTGGCCCTCCAGGCATGAGCAATAAAGACAAAAAAGCTATTGCTAAAATGCTAGGCGATGTACAAAAAACTCCTGAATGGGAAGAGGTAAGAGCAAGAAACGCTTGGGTTAATATTTATAACCCAGATAAAAAGTTTGTTAAGTTTTTAAAAACACAAACTAAAGAAATGACAGCTCTTATGAAAAAACTAGGAGTTATTTAATCCTTAGGATTAATTAATTAAAAGAGCAGTGAATATAAATACTACAAAAATTATATCACTGCTCTTTTTTATTTTCTCAGCATTTTATTTATACACAGCTTATCAAATCCAAGTTTTCGCATTTGATGAAAATGCACCTTTTAATGCCAGAACATTTCCAATTTATTTAGGATATGCTGGTTTGTTTTTTTCTGGTTTAAAATTAATTTTACCAGACCCTGATACTATTAAAGTTGAACACAAAACTTTAGAATATAAAAAAACAGGAATATTAATTCTTATTGCGATTATTTATGGAGCAACAATTTTAAAAGTTGGATACTTTTTAACGACATCTTTGTTTTTGTTTGCTTCTTATTATTTTCTAGGTGAAAGGAGATGGATATTAATGTTTCTGCTATCTTTCCCTTTTGTTGCAGCGTTTATGTATTTGTTACATGGAATTCTTGATATTTATTTAAGAGATCCTTTATTAAAATATATTGGAGTGATGGGATGATTGAAGGAATACTAATTGGTTTAACAACAGCTCTTACACTTCAAAATATTTTTATGGTAATGATTGGTTGTTTCTTTGGAACAATTATTGGAATGCTACCAGGCTTAGGTCCAATGACCGCAATTGCTTTGATGATACCTATAACTTATGGTTTTGATCCTGCTACTGGATTAATTTTGATGGCTGGAGTTTATTATGGTGCTGTTTTTGGTGGCTCTACATCATCAATTTTATTAAATGCACCAGGTGTTCCTGGAACAGTTGCTACATCATTTGATGGATATCCAATGGCTCAGCAAGGCAAAGCTGGTAAAGCTTTAGCTATTGCTGCATGGAGTTCATTCGCAGGAGGAACATTATCTGCAATTTATTTATTATTTATGGCACCAAGTTTATCTAAAGTAAGTTTATCATTTAGATCACCTGATTATTTTGCGCTTATGATTTTAGGTTTAACAGCTATTGCAGCGTTTTCATCAAAAGGGCAGTTTCTAAAAGCGATGATGATGGTGGTACTAGGCTTAATGTTAGCATCAGTTGGTCAAGATTCTCTATCAGACATTACAAGATTTACTTTTGATAACATGAATTTGACCGATGGAATAAGCTTTGTTCTTGTGGTTATGGCAACTTTTGCAATGAGTGAAGCATTGACAATTATTCTTAAAAGAAATGACCCAACATCTGCTGCTAAACAAGTATCATTAACTGAATTGGGTTCAATTAAAATTAATAAAGAAGAAAGAGTGAAAATGTATAAAACTATTCCAAGATCTTCTCTTATTGGTTTTTTAATAGGCGTATTGCCTGGTGCTGGCGCAACTATTGCATCATTCTTAGCCTATGGAATGGAAAGAAATTTGGTAAGAGATGANGAAAAAGAGAAGTTTGGCAAAGGAAGTGTTAATGGACTGTCTGCTCCTGAAACAGCAAATAATGCAGCTTGTTCCGGTTCCTTTGTTCCAATGTTAACTTTAGGAATACCTGGAAGCGGAACCACTGCTGTTATGTTGGGAGCACTTTTAGGTTTTGGTATTCAACCTGGACCAAGATTGTATATGACAAATCCAGAAATTTTTTGGTCAGTGATAATGTCAATGTACATTGGAATGGTTATACTGTTAATATTAAACCTACCTTTAATTCCTTACATTGCTAGAATTCTTGCAGTACCAAAAAATTATTTAATTCCTTTAATCTTATTTTTCTCAATAACAGGGATTTACGTAATGTCATTTAACAATTTCGATATTTATTTAATGATTGGTATAGCTATTGTCGCAACTTTTTTAAGGCTTTACGATTTTCCAATGCCACCATTGATACTAGCATTTGTTCTTGGTGGATTGATGGAGGAGAATTTAAGAAGATCATTACTTTTAAGCAACGGATCTTGGGAATTTTTATGGGATAGAACTCTTACAGTTTGTATATTGGTTACAACAATCCTAATTGTTTTTTGGCAAATATATAAAACTTTAAAAAAAAGAATATAGCTTTAAATATCTGTCGGTTTTTAGTCGGTCTTTATGAGAATAAAAATATTGAATCTTTTTTGCTTAAATTATGCTAGTGTTTACTTGATGTTAAATGCAGTGAATGAAACTAGAATGAAGTTAATTGATTACAAATCAATTGCTCTACCAACTTAGCTACTAGGGCACATTTTAGACAAATGTGTTATATAAAAAGTATTTAAATTATTCAATACACATAAATGTAATAAAAAAACTGTATCTATGACTAGAAAACTAATTATCTTCATTCCGTCCATTGAAGAGGGGGGTGTTGAAAAAAACTTATTTATCGTAGCAAACTATCTTGCCAAAAAAAATATAGATATTGAAGTCTTAACTTGTAACTCAAATAAATCAAAATATTTTAATAAGAAAATAAAATTAATCGGTCCAAAAAGTTTTTTTTGGCAAAATAAACCAAGATCAATAAAATATTTAGTTTGTATTTTTTTTCTTTTTATAAATCTATTTAAAAGAAAATCGAACAAACTCGTTTTTGCTTTTCAGGCAAACATATATGCAATCTTAATAGCTAAAATTTTATGTACTAAAATTATTGTAAGAGCTAACTCAGCACCAAGTGGTTGGTCACATAACATATTTAAAAAAAAATTATATTCAATAATAATAAATTTAGCAGATGATGTTATGGTAAATTCAAACGATTTCAAAAGAGAATTTAATAAAAATTTTAAAATAAAATCAAAGTGTATTTATAACCCTTTTTACAGGACGAAATTAAATATGAATTCAAACAAAAGTCTTTTTCAAAAAAGCTCTTTAAAAATTTTATCAATTGGAAGATTGACCAAACAAAAAGATCATATGACATTACTCAAAGCTACAAAATTAATTAATCAAACTAATAGGGCTGAATTAGTTATTATCGGCAAAGGACATGAATATATTCATTTAAAAAATTTTATAATATCAAATAATCTTCAAAATAAAGTTAAACTTGTAGGGTACAAAGCCAATGCTTATAATTTTATTAAAAAATGTGACATATTTGTTCTTACTTCAAAGTATGAGGGTTTACCAAATGTTTTACTTGAGGCACAATTTTTTAGAAAATATATTATTTCTAGCAACTGTCCGACTGGCCCTAAAGAAATACTACTAAACGGAAAAGCTGGTGATTTGTTTAAGATAGGTGATTATAAAAAACTTGCTCACTATATAAATAATTATAAGTCAAATATAAAAAAAATAAGAAAAAAAATAAATTATGGATCAAATATGTTTTATAGATTTGATTATAATTTAAATTGCAGAAAATATTATAAATTTATTTTAGAGAATTTTTAGTTTTAAAATAATCAATGTGGTGAAATACTATTGCTCCACTATTTGAAATATTTAAGCTCTCAATTTTGTCATTTATTTTAATTTTTACTAAATAATCAGTATAAGTAAGCGTATGTTTACTAATACCGTATCCCTCAGATCCAAATAATAAAACATTGTTACCCTTCCAATCGACTTCTATTAAATTTTTTTTACCGGTAGAGTCAAATCCATAAACCCAAAAATTTTTGTCCCTTAAATATTTTAATGTTGAATTAATATTTGAAACTTTAAATATATTTAAGTGTTCAATTGCTCCACTTGATGATTTATACATCAGTTTGCTTTCAGACGGAAAATGTCTTTCTTTAACTATAAGTCCGTCCAGGTTAAATGAAGCTGCACTTCTTATTATCGATCCAATATTTCTAGCGTCGGTAACCTCATCTAGGCAAACAAGATTTAAATTATTTTTATTTTTTATAAATTCTTTCAGTATTATTTCATCTAAATGTTCTATCTCAGCTACAAAACCCTGATGCAGCAAGCCATCTTTTGTAGAATATTTATCAAGTTCTTTTTTTGTTTTAAAAAATATTTTTAGATCTTTTAGTAAATTTTTATGTGTGGATTCCCTATGTATTATTTTTTTTGCTTCTTCAGTTAAAAAAATTCTTAGAACCTTTCTCTTTGGGTTTTTAAGAGCTTCTATAACAGGATGCTTTCCAATAATAAAAAAAGACGACTTATTCATTAATTATCTCATATTTTATAAGCTTTTTTGCTAGTTTTGCTATTAATTCTGATATTGCATTTATACGATAAAAATATATAAAACGCTTGTTGTTTAAAGCTTTATTGAACAAGGGGACGCTTCCCCTACTAAAATAGGAGGGGTACCAAAGCGGTCAAATGGGGCGGGCTGTAAACCCGTTGACTTCGGTCTTCGAAGGTTCGAATCCTTCCCCCTCCACCATTTAATATGGTTTTAAAGACTTGGAGTGAAGTACTTGGGTATGCGGGTGTAGTTCAATGGTAGAACGCTAGCCTTCCAAGCTGGATGTAAGGGTTCGATTCCCTTTACCCGCTCCAAAAAATTAAAAATTAAAGTGAGGATAAAAAAGTAATGTCGAAGGAAAAATTTAATAGGAATAAACCGCATTGTAACATAGGTACAATCGGTCACGTAGACCATGGTAAAACAACACTAACTGCTGCTATTACAAAAGTATTATCAGAAAAAGGTGGTGCTCAATTTACAGCATATGATCAAATTGATAAAGCTCCTGAAGAAAAAGAGAGAGGTATAACAATTTCAACAGCGCATGTTGAGTACGAGACAGATAAAAGGCATTACGCTCACGTTGATTGTCCTGGACATGCTGACTATGTGAAAAATATGATCACAGGTGCAGCACAAATGGATGGTGCAATTTTAGTAGTTAATGCTGCAGATGGCCCTATGCCACAAACAAGAGAGCATATTCTTTTAGCAAGACAAGTTGGTGTTCCGGCAATTGTTGTTTTTTTAAATAAAGTTGATCAAGTTAAAGATAAAGAGCTGATTGAGTTAGTTGAAGAAGAAATTAAAGAACTTTTAACTTCTTATAAATTTCCAGGAGACAAAACTCCAATCGTAAAAGGTTCAGCTTTAGCTGCGGTCGAAGGCAAAGATGATGAAATTGGAAAAAATGCAATCATGGAATTGATGAAAGCTGTGGATGAGCATATCCCACAACCAGATAGACCAAAAGATAAACCATTTTTAATGCCAGTAGAGGACGTATTTTCTATTTCTGGTAGAGGTACTGTCGTAACAGGAAGAGTGGAACAAGGCGTTGTAAAGACTGGTGAGGAAATAGAAATCGTTGGTATCAAAGAAACAAAAAAATCTGTTTGCACAGGTGTTGAAATGTTTAGAAAAATTTTAGATACAGGTGAAGCAGGTGATAACATTGGTGCGCTTTTAAGAGGTGTTGAAAGAACAGATGTTGAAAGAGGACAAGTTCTTTGCAAACCTGGATCAATTACACCACACACTGAATTTGAAGCTCAAGCGTATGTACTTAAAAAAGAGGAAGGTGGAAGACATACACCATTCTTTACAAAATACAGACCTCAGTTTTACTTTAGAACAACAGATGTTACAGGTGAAGTTGAGCTTCCATCAGGTACAGAAATGGTAATGCCAGGTGACGACGCGAAATTTAAAGTTAAATTAATTACACCGATTGCGATGAGTGAAAAATTAAATTTTGCAATTCGTGAAGGTGGAAGAACTGTAGGAGCTGGAGTAGTAACTAAAATTATTAAGTAAGCTACCAATAGGAGTGTAGCTCAATTGGTAGAGCGCCGGTCTCCAAAACCGGAGGTTGGGGGTTCGATTCCCTCCGCTCCTGCCAAAAAATAGATTATGAAAAACCCACTAAAATTTATTCAGGAAGTAAAGCAAGAGGCGTTTAAAGTCTCTTGGCCAACAAGAAAAGAGACAATACAGGGTAGTTTAATGGTCGTAGCAATGGCCATCGTGGCGGCAATATTTTTTTTACTACTCGATCAAATTTTGAAATTTTTCCTAGAACTAGTATTGAAAGTGAGCATTTAATGAAAAGTTGGTATATTGTACAATCACATTCAAGCTTTGAAAATAAAGTTGCTCAACTTATTAAAGAGGAAGCAGAGAAAGCTAAAATTACAGAGAAATTTGAGGAAATTGTTGTTCCAACTCACGACGTAACTGAGGTAAAAAGAGGAAAGCGTGTACAAAGAAAAAAAAAGTTTTTTCCGGGATATGTGTTAATTAAAAGTGAAATGGATAATAATATTTACCATATGATCAAAGGAATAAAAAAAGTTAGTGGCTTTTTAGGATCAAAAGGAATGCCCTCACCAGTTTCTGAAAAGGAAATTGAAAAAATATTAGGACAAATCAAAGATGGTGTAACCCAAGGTCAGAGTGGTATTGAATATTCTGTAGGTGAAAAAGTACAGGTTATAGATGGACCATTTGCATCTTTTAATGGAATGGTCGAGGATATAGATGAAGAAAAATCTAGATTGAAAGTTTCTGTACTTATTTTTGGTCGACCAACNCCAGTTGAGTTAGAATATAATCAAGTAGAAAAGGTAAGTTAATGGCAAAAAAAGAAATTAGTGGATATGTAAAATTACAAATTAAAGGGGGTCAAGCAAACCCTGCACCACCTGTTGGACCAGCATTAGGACAAAGAGGGATTAATATAATGGAATTTTGTAAAGCTTTTAATGAAAAGACAAAAGAATTTATGGGTAAACCAGTACCTGTTGTTATCACTGTTTATAAAGATAAAAAATTCGATTTTATAATTAAAACACCACCAGCCTCGCATTTCATAAAAGAGGCAGCAAAAATAAAGGGTGGTTCTCAAGAACCAGGCCGAAACATTGTTGCATCAATAACAAAAAAACAAGCAGAGGAGATTGCAAAAAAAAAGATGAAAGATTTAAATGCTCATGATGTTAATGAGGCTACAAAAATTATAATGGGATCAGCTAGATCTATGGGAATAGAGGTTAAAGAATAATGTCTTCAAAAAGATTTAAAAAATTACCTAAAGATACAAACAAATTAAAGTCTGAAAATATAGAAAAACTCTTGTCTGAGATCAAAAAAAATTGCACAACAAAGTTTGATGAAGGAATAGATTTAAGCTTTTTAATAAATAATAAACAAAAGAAAAATGAAATAAATTTAAGAACATTTGTAAATATGCCAGGTGGAACAGGAAAAAAAACAAAAATTGCCGTTGTATGTGAAGAGGCTAAAATCAAAACAGCAAAAGATTCTGGTGCTGATTTAGTAGGTGGAGATGATTTAATCGAAACTATAAAAGCTGGAGATTTGAATTTTGAAAAATTAATTTGTACACCATCTATGATGATTAAACTTTCAAAATTAGGAAAGATTTTAGGGCCAAAAGGTTTAATGCCTAATCCAAAATTAGGTACTGTAACAGAGGATGTTTCAAAAGCTATAAAAGATGCTAAGTCTGGCCAAGCTGAAATAAGAAATGATAAAGATGGTAATATAGGCGTATCTATTGGTAAGAAATCCTTTTCGGACGAAAATCTAATTAAAAATTTCAAAGCTGTGGTTGATACACTTGAAAAAGAAAAATCTAATTTAAATGTCAAAGGTGATTTAATAAAACAAGTATTTATTACATCAACAATGGGTGTTTCATATAAATTAAAACTAGAGAAGAGTTTTTAGTCATGATGAATAAAGAAAAAAAACAAGAATATATAAAAGATATGACCAGTCAATTTGATAATTCAGAGGCTGTTATAGTAACTCATTACCAAGGCTTGACCATGAGTCAATTAGACGATCTTAGAGGTAAAATGAGAGAACACGGTATTCAATTTAAAATAACAAAAAATAGAATTACGAAATTAGCTCTTGAAAAAACTAAGTGTAAAGATTTATCTGAGTTATTTAAAGGACCAACAGCAGTTGCATTATCTAAAGATGCTATAACTTCTGCAAAAATACTTACAAAATTCTCAAAAGAGAACGAAAATTTAAAAATTCTTGGTGGAATCATGGGAACTGATATTTTGGATGTTGCGGGAGTTCAGAATGTTGCAACCTTACCCACTTTAGATGAGGCAAGAGCGAAAATAGTGGGAATATTGAGGTCTCCAGCCCAAAAAATCGCAAGTATTTTACTTGCACCAGGCTCAAAAATCGCTATTTTAGCGCTCGAAAAATCAAAAAAATAACCTTGGATAAAATTTATGGCTGACCTAAATAAAATTATAGAAGATTTATCGAGTTTAACCGTAGTTGAAGCGGCTGAACTATCGAAACAATTAGANGAGAAATGGGGAGTGTCTGCAGCTGCTGCNGTAGCNGCTGCNCCTGCTGCNGCTGGTGGAGCTGCACCAGCTGAAGAAAAAAGTGANTTTACAGTAATGTTATCTTCAGCAGGAGATAAAAAAATTAATGTTATTAAAGAAATACGTGCAGTTACTTCTTTAGGATTAAAAGAGGCTAAAGATTTAGTCGAAGGNGCTCCAAAAGAAGTAAAATCTGGTGTTAATAAAAAAGAAGCTGAAGAAATTAAAGCTAAACTAGAAGCTGCTGGAGCAAAAGTAGAACTTAAGTAAATAAATTAAAAAATTAAATTGCTAGTTATTAATTTAACTAGCGATAGTTGTAGATGTTGTTATCTTTTACTGAGAAAAAAAATATTAGAAAAAATTTTGGTAAACTTAAAGAAGGTTTATCAATTCCAAACCTTATAGAGGTTCAAAAAAATTCATATAAAGAATTAACTGAATTTAAAGAAATTGTTGATCAAAATTTAGTTAAAGGATTTGANAGNGTTTTTAAAAGTATTTTTCCAATTGAAGATTTAAATGATAAAGCAACATTAGANTATGTNTCATATAGATTAGANAAACCAAAATTTGATGTNGANGANTGTATACAGCGAGGTCTAACTTATTCTTCCTCACTTAAATGCACTTTAAGATTAGTCGTTTATGATATTGATCAAGAAAACAACACTAAAGAAATTTTATCTGCTAAGGAACAGGAAGTTTACATGGGGGAAGTTCCTATGATGACAAATAGCGGAACATTTATAACTAATGGTGTTCAAAGAGTTGTTGTAAATCAAATGCATAGGAGCCCAGGTGTATTTTTTGATCATGATAAAGGCAAATCTCACGCAAGTGGAAAACTTCTTTTTAACTGTAGAGTAATTCCAAATAGAGGATCATGGATTGACTTTGAATATGATGTGAAAGATTTGCTTTATTTTAGAATAGACAGAAAAAAGAAGATTTATGTATCAACTCTTCTACTAGCTTTAGGATATTCAAAAGATGATATCGTGAATGAATTTTTTGATAAAGAAAATTATAGTTACGATATAAAAATTAAAAGATGGAAAACAAAATTTAATCCAGAAAATTACAAGTCTAAAAATTTTTCAGAGGAAATAATTGACGCTAAGACAGGTAAAATTGTAATTAAAGCTGGAGAAAAAACAAACTTTTTGAGTGCTAAAAAACTATATGATGGCGGTTTAAAAGAAATTTTTGTTTCAGATCAATCCTTATTTGGAAAATTCCTTCACAAAGATATTATTTGTGGTGAGGAAACTTTTAAGATTGGAACAGAACTAAATGAAACAATAATTAAAAAAATTCTGGATAATAATATTAGTTCCATCTTAATTTCTTCAACAAATTCAATTAACAAAGGTCCGTATTTATTACAAACTTTGTTTAACGATAAAAATAATAATAAGAATGATGCAATTACTGAAATATATAAAGTTTTAAGACCTGGAGAACCGCCAACAATAGAAATAGCAACTCAAATTTTTAATAATTTATTTTTTAGCTCTGACAGATATGATTTATCAGACGTGGGTAGAGTTAAAATGAATTCTAGACTAAATTTAAATTGTTCAGATAAAATAACCATTTTAAGAAATGATGACATTATAGCAATCATAAAGAAAATGTTAGATTTGAGAGATGGTAAGGATGAAGTAGATGACATTGACCACCTAGCTAATAGAAGAGTCCGATCAGTTGGTGAACTTGTTGAAAATCAAGCAAGAATTGGTGTGTATAGAATGGAAAGAGCTATTAAAGAAAAAATGACCACACTGGATGTGGAGTCAGCTATGCCACAAGATTTAATAAATGCAAAACCTTTAACTGTTTCACTTAAAGATTTTTTTGCAACATCTCAACTTTCACAATTCATGGATCAAACTAATCCTCTATCTGAAATCACGCATAAGAGAAGAGTATCTGCGCTTGGTCCAGGTGGTTTAACAAGAGAAAGAGCTGGTTTTGAGGTAAGAGATGTACACCCAACTCATTATGGAAGAATATGCCCTATAGAAACTCCAGAAGGTCCAAACATTGGTTTAATAAATAGTCTATCAACTTATTCAAAAATTAATAAGTATGGATTTATTGAAAGTCCATACAAAAAAGTGAAGAATGGTGTTGTTGAAGAGAAAATTGAATATTTGTCAGCAATGGAAGAAAGTAAATTTACAATAGCGCAGGCTAATTCAAAAATTGACAAAAATGGAAAATTTACAGAGAGTTTAGTTTCATGCAGACAAAATTTAAACTTTATTTTATCAAAACCAGAAAATATTGACTATATAGACGTATCTCCAAAACAATTAGTTTCCGTTGCAGCCTCTTTAATACCTTTTTTAGAAAATGATGATGCAAATAGAGCTTTAATGGGATCAAACATGATGAGACAAGCAGTACCTTTATTAAAGCCTGAATCACCATTAGTTGGAACAGGTATTGAAAGTGATGTTGCTCTAGACTCTGGAGTGACGATTGTTGCAAAAAGAGATGGTATAGTTGACAAAATAGATGGAAAAAGGATTGTAATTAAGGCGACGGGCGAAACAGATTTTACAAAATCTGGTGTAGATATTTATAACTTACAAAAGTTTAAAAGATCAAATCAAAATACATGTATAAACCAAAAACCACTTGTCAGAGTTGGAGATAAAGTCAAATCAGGAGACATCATAGCCGATGGTCCTTCAACAAAACTCGGTGAACTAGCTTTGGGAAAAAATGTTACTGTAGCTTTTATGCCTTGGCAAGGATACAATTTTGAAGATTCAATTCTAATTTCAGAAAGATGCGTAACTGATGATGTTTTTACATCCGTTCATATAGAAGAATATGAAGTTATGGCTAGAGATACAAAACTTGGTGAGGAAGATATTACAAGAGACATTCCGAATGTTAATGAAGAGGCTCTCAAAAATTTAGATGAGTCTGGAATTGTTTATATTGGAGCAGAAGTTAAGCCTGGTGACATTTTAGTTGGAAAAGTAACACCTAAAGGCGATACAGCATCAGGTCCAGAGGAAAAACTTTTAAGATCTATTTTTGGTGAAAAGGCTATCGATGTAACAGATACTTCTTTAAAGATGCCTAGTGGTAGTGGTGGTATTGTTGTTGATGTAAGAGTTTTTAACCGCCACGGTATTGATAAAGATGAAAGATCAATAACTATAGAGAGATCAGAAATTGATTCTGTTCAACAAGATAAAATTGTTGAGGAAGAGATTCTTGAGAGAAGTATTAAGCAAAGAGCACTACAAATCGTTGAGGGTCAAGTTTTAAATAAGAAGATAAAAGATGTGGACCAAGGATCAAAAATAAATGCAGATAATATTGATAAAATATCAATTAATGATTTATTTAAAATAAATATTGGAGACCAAAAAAAAGATGACAGTTTAAATCAACTAAAAGATCAGTTTAACAAGGCAAAACAAGATATACAAGAACGATTTGAGGATAAGGTTTTAAAAATAAGACAAGGTGATGAATTGCTTCCTAGCGTAATGAAAATGGTTAAAGTTTTCGTGGCAATAAAAAGAAGATTAAGACCAGGGGATAAAATGTCCGGACGACATGGAAATAAAGGGGTTGTTAGTAAAATTGTTCCACTAGAGGACATGCCATACCGAAAAAACGGTAAACCAGTAGACATTGTACTAAACCCTTTAGGTGTACCGAGCCGTATGAATGTTGGTCAAATTCTTGAAACACACTTAGGTTGGGCATGTACTGAGTTAGGAGAAAAGGTAAAAAATTTAATAAATGAAAATCAAAAAAAAGCTGAAAAAAATGAAAAAATATCAAACTTTTTAAAGTCAGTTTATGGAAAAGATACTTTTGAGGATAGTTTAGATAAACTAAATAAAGTTGAATTTAAAGATTTGTGTGAAAATTTGCAAAATGGTGTCCCAATTTCTACTCCTGTTTTTGATGGAGCTAAAGAGGTAGATGTTACCAAGATGTTAGAGCTTGCAGATTTACCAAATTCCGGACAAACGGAATTATGGGATGGTAGAACGGGTGAAAAATTTGATCGTGAAGTTACAGTTGGTACTATTTATATGCTTAAACTTCATCATTTAGTTGAGGATAAAATTCATGCTAGATCAACAGGTCCATACAGCTTAGTTACTCAACAACCATTGGGAGGTAAAGCACAACTTGGTGGCCAAAGATTTGGAGAAATGGAAGTATGGGCACTCGAAGCTTATGGAGCGTCTTATACTTTACAAGAAATTTTAACTGTAAAATCAGATGATGTGGCAGGTAGAGTAAAAGTTTATGAAACAATTGTTAAAGGTGAAGAGAATTTTGAGTCTGGAATACCAGAGTCATTCAATGTTTTAGTCAAAGAAATTAAAGCTTTAGCTCTTAACGTGGAATTAAATTAAAATGAAAAAAGATTTAAAAGATTTATTTAAAAATAATAGCGATATTTCAGAAGCACAAAATTTTAATAGCATCAAAATTACTTTAGCTAGTCCTGAAAAGATTAAATCTTGGACTTACGGAGAAATAAAAAAACCTGAAACAATTAACTACAGAACCTTCAGACCTGAAAAGGATGGACTTTTCTGTTCTAGGATTTTTGGACCAATTAAAGATTATGAGTGTCTTTGTGGAAAATACAAAAGAATGAAGTTTAGAGGTATAATATGTGAAAAATGTGGTGTCGAGGTTACAAAGTCAAATGTAAGAAGAGAAAGAATGGGCCACATTAATCTTGCTACACCTGTTGCTCATATATGGTTTTTAAAATCATTACCTAGCAGAATTTCACTAGCAATTGACATGAAATTGAAAGAAGTTGAAAGGGTATTATATTTTGAGAGCTTTATAGTTATTGAACCAGGCTTGACAGACTTAAAAAAAAATCAATTGTTAACTGAAGATGAACTTGCAAAATATCAAGAAGAACACGGCGAAGACGCTTTCTCTGCTGGTATCGGTGCAGAAGCAATATTAGAGATTCTTAAGTCTGTGGATTTAAAAAAAGAAAGAGAAATTTTATTAAAAAATATTAAAGAAACAAAATCAAAAGTTGCTGAAGAGAGATCGATTAAGAGACTTAAGCTCATAGACTCTTTTATTGAGACAGGTAACAAGCCTGAGTGGATGATACTTACAACTATTCCAGTTATTCCACCTGAATTAAGACCTTTAGTTCCTCTAGATGGTGGAAGATTTGCAACATCAGACTTAAATGATTTGTATAGAAGAGTTATAAATAGAAATAACAGATTAAAACGATTAATGGACTTAAAAGCTCCAGATATAATAATTAGAAATGAGAAAAGAATGCTCCAAGAGTCGGTTGATGCATTATTTGATAATGGAAGAAGAGGAAGAGTAATAACTGGAACCGGTAAACGTCCATTAAAATCACTTGCGGAGATGTTAAAAGGTAAACAAGGTAGATTTAGACAAAATCTTTTAGGTAAACGTGTTGATTATTCTGGTCGATCAGTAATTGTTGTGGGTCCTGATTTAAAACTTCATGAGTGCGGATTACCAAAAAAAATGGCTTTAGAATTATTCAAACCTTTTTTATATGCAAGACTAAATAAACTTGGTCTGGCATCAACAATTAAACAAGCTAAAAAACTAGTTGAAAAAGAAACAAATGCCGTTTGGGATGCATTAGAATTAATTGTTAGAGAACATCCAATAATTCTAAATCGTGCACCTACTTTGCATAGATTAGGTGTTCAAGCATTTGAGCCAAAATTGATTGAAGGCGATGCTATAGAACTTCACCCTTTAACATGTGCAGCGTTTAATGCAGATTTTGATGGAGACCAAATGGCTGTACATATCCCACTGAGTTTAGAAGCACAGCTAGAGGCGCGTGTGCTTATGATGTCAACAAATAATATTCTCAGTCCTTCTAATGGAAAACCAATTATCGTTCCAAGCCAGGATATGATTTTGGGAATTTATTATTTATCACAACCACCATACCAAACTGAAAAAATAGAGGGATATTTTGTAAATAATTCAGAAATTGAACAGGGTTTAGAATCTGGAAAAATAAATGTGCATTCAAGAATTGTCTCTAGATTTGAAACAGTAGATGAGAATGGCAAAATCAAATATGAAAAATTTACAAGCACAGTTGGAAGATTTCTCTTAGCAAATTTATTACCAAAAAATAAAGACATTAAATTTTCTTTAGTTGATAGGCTTTTACCAAAAAAAATAGTTTCAGAAATAATTGATATTGTTTTTAGATTTACTGGTCAAAAAAGTACAGTAATCTTTTGTGATAAATTAAAAGATTTAGGTTTTAAACACGCATTTAAAGCAGGAATTTCTTTTGGTAAAGATGATTTAATTATTCCAGAAAATAAAGCACAATTAATCGAGGAGACTAAAAAACTAATTACAGATTATGAGAACCAATATGCCGAAGGTCTTATTACAAGAGGTGAAAAATATAACAAAGTTGTTGATGCATGGTCAAAATGTACAGATAGAGTAGCCTCTGAAATGATGAAAAGAATTTCAGCCACTGAAAATACTAAAGATGGATTAAAAGTAAATTCTGTATTTATGATGGCCGATTCAGGCGCAAGAGGATCTGCTGCTCAAATGAAACAATTAGCAGGAATGAGAGGTCTAATAGCAAAACCTTCTGGTGAGATTATCGAGTCACCTATTACATCAAATTTTAAAGAAGGTCTTACAGCTCTTGAATATTTTAATTCTACTCACGGAGCTAGAAAAGGTCTAGCTGATACAGCTCTAAAAACAGCAAACTCAGGCTATTTAACAAGAAGACTATGCGATGTAGCTCAAGACTTAACAATTACAAAGAAGCATTGCGAAAAACCAGGATCAATAAAGTTATCTGAAATTATTGAGGGAGGAAATGTAATTGTTAGTCTCTCAGAGAGAGCTTTAGGTAGAGTTACCGCAAGTGACATTAAAAACCCAATTACAGGTGAAATAATTGTTAAAAAAAATTCTGAGATAAATGAAAGCGTTTGTGAAAAAATAGACGCAGCAGGCGTTAAATTAATTTCAGTTTACTCAGTTATAACATGTAGTTCAAAAGAAGGAGTTTGTTCTAGATGTTATGGAAGAGATTTATCTAGAGGAAAAATGGTACATGTAGGAGAAGCTATAGGTATGATATCTGCCCAGTCCATTGGAGAACCAGGAACTCAGTTAACTATGAGAACATTCCATGTAGGTGGAACTGCATCAATAAAACAAGACTCACAAATTGTAAGTAAAAACGAGGGTACGTTAAAAATAATTAACACAAATCTTTTGGAAGACTCTAAAAAAAATCAAATTGTAATGGGGAGAAATACTCAACTTTCAATAGAGGATGATAATGGTCTACAAATAGCTATTTACAAAGTGCCTTATGGTTCAAAAATCTTTTTTAAAAATGGAGATAAGATTAAAAAAAATGCCAAGATTTGTGAGTGGGATCCGTANACNACTCCTGTAATCGCTGAAAAAAGTGGTATTGTTAATTATGTTGATTTAATTGATGGAGTTACNCTTTCNGAAACTTTAGATGATGAAACAGGAATAGAGTCNAAATCTGTGATTGATTGGAGNTCTCAATCAAAAAANACAGATCTAAAACCTAGAATTACTTTAAGAGATGAAAAAGGAAATGTAATTAAAAAAGCTGATGACAATGAAGCTAGATATTATCTAGTACCAGACTCTATTTTATCAGTGAAAGATGGGCAAAAAATATTTGCAGGAGATGTAATTGCAAGACTTCCAAAAGAAACTTCTAAAACTAAAGATATAACAGGAGGATTACCGAGGGTAGCAGAACTTTTTGAAGCCAGAAAAGCAAAAGATAGTGCTATTATTGCAGAAAATGATGGAAAGGTATTATTTGGTAAAGAAGTAAGAGGTAAACAAAGAGTATCAATTGTATCTGATAGTGGTGAAACTTCAAATTATTTAATACCTAAAGGAAAACATATTAATTTTAATCAGGGTGAAAAAATTAAAAAAGGTGAGTATTTATTGGATGGACAACCACTACCACATGATATTTTAAGAATTTTAGGTATTGAGGAATTAACTGAATATTTTGTTAATCAGGTACAAGAGGTTTATAGATTACAAGGTGTAGTAATTAATGACAAGCATATAGAAACTATTCTAAGACAAATGTTGAAAAAAATTGAAGTTAAACATACCGGTGACTCAAATTTATTACCTGGAGAAATAATTGATCGAATAAAATTTGATAATATGAATGAAAAACTTAAATCAGATGGTAAAAAACCAGCTGTTGGCGAAAGAGTACTAATGGGTATTACAAAAGCTTCATTGCAAACTGAATCATTCATTTCTGCCGCTTCGTTTCAAGAAACTACAAGAGTTCTTACAGATGCGGCAATTAAAGGCAAAACCGATACTCTACTGGGCCTAAAGGAGAATGTTATTGTAGGTAGATTAGTACCTGCAGGAACAGGTACCATCAAGAACGATTGGAACAAAAGAGCCATAGATGACGATAATAAATTTCTTGCTGAGCAGGAAAAATCTGAACCCTCAGAAACCCAAGTAAATCAATAAAAATTTACAATTTTTATAAACGTTTTAATTTGACAAAAACAATTTCTATAGTATTTTGGCCATATTTTTTGGTTGGAATGTAATGTCATTGGGACATTAAACGCTGCCACTAAATAACCTGTCAGTTATTTCTTACTCAAAAAATACTTAAAAATTTATGCCGACTATAAACCAGTTATTAAGAAAAAGAAGACGTAGACCTTCATCAAGAGATAAAGTTCCTGCGTTAGAAAAATCCCCTCAAAAGAGAGGTGTATGTGTTAAGGTTTATACAACAACACCAAAGAAACCAAATTCAGCTTTAAGAAAAGTAGCAAGGGTAAGGTTATCCAATGGTCATGAAGTTACATCTTATATACCTGGTGAAGGTCATAACCTTCAAGAGCACTCTGTAGTTCTTATCAGAGGCGGGAGAGTTAAAGACTTGCCAGGTGTACGTTATCATATATTAAGAGGAAATCTAGATACGCAGGGTGTTACAGCAAGAAAACAGCAAAGATCTAAATACGGTGCAAAAAAAGGAAAATAATTTATGTCTAGAAAAAAAAGAGCACCAAAAAAAATTCCAATAGTTGATCCAGTTTATAAATCTACAATTATTCCAAAATTAATAAACAGTATTATGTATGATGGAAAAAAAACAGTTGCAGAAAAAATTATTTATGAGGCAATTGATAAAATCAAAACAAAATCAAAAGATGAACCTTTAAATGTATTTAATGAGGCTATCAACAATATAAAGCCTACAGTTGAAGTAAGATCTAGGAGAGTTGGTGGTGCAACATACCAAGTTCCAGTTGAAGTAAAATCAAAAAGATCTCAGGCTTTAGCTTTAAGATGGTTAATCGATGCCTCAAGAAAAAGAAAAGATAAAAATATGTCAGATAAAATTTTTAACGAGATTTATGATGCTTATCAAAATAGGGGCGCGGCAATTAAAAAAAAAGAGGATACACATAAAATGGCAGAGTCAAATAAAGCTTTTGCACATTTTAGATGGTAATAAATATGAGTAGAACACATACTTTAGAAAAATATCGAAACATCGGGATCATGGCTCACATTGATGCTGGAAAAACCACAACAACAGAGAGAATTCTTTATTATACAGGTAAGAGCCATAAAATTGGTGAAGTTCACGATGGTGCTGCAACAATGGATTGGATGGAGCAGGAACAAGAAAGAGGAATTACAATTACCTCAGCAGCAACAACCTGTTTTTGGAGAGATAATAGAATAAATATTATTGATACCCCAGGACACGTAGATTTTACTATTGAGGTTGAGAGATCTCTTAAAGTATTAGATGGTGCTGTTGCAGTATTTGATGGAGTTGCTGGTGTAGAACCTCAATCAGAGACTGTTTGGAGACAAGCAGATAAATATAAAGTTCCACGTATTTGTTTTGTGAATAAGCTTGATAGGACAGGGGCTGATTTTTTTAGATGTGTTGAAATGATCAAAGAGAGACTTGGCGCAAAACCTTTGGTGATGCAAATTCCAGTTGGAATAGAGTCGTCCTTACAAGGCGTTGTAGATTTAGTGAAAATGAAAGCAATAATTTGGAAAAATGAAGACTTGGGCGCTGAGTGGGAGGAAAAAGACATACCAGAAGATTTAAAGGAAATTTGTTCAAAATATAGACAGGAATTAGTTGAGACGGCTGTAGAACAAGATGAAAAATTAATGGAAAGTTATTTAAATGGTGACGAAATTAAAAATGAGGATTTAATTAAATGTGTGAGAAAAGGATGTTTAAGTTTTGATTTTGTACCAGTATTAACTGGTTCAGCTTTTAAAAATAAGGGAGTTCAGCCATTACTAGATGCTGTTGTTGATTATTTACCAAGTCCTAAGGATATTGGATCAATAAAAGGGACGAAACCTAATTCTGATGAAGAAATGGAGATGAAATTTGAAGATAATGCTCCTTTTTCAGCTTTAGCATTTAAAGTAGCAAATGACCCGTTTGTAGGATCACTAACTTTTATAAGAGTATATTCTGGTACGGTTAAAACTGGTACTGCAATTTACAATACATCAAAAGATAAAGAAGAGAGAGTTGGAAGAATGCTTTTGATGCATGCCAATTCTAGAGAAGATATTAAAGAAGCTAATGCTGGTGATATTGTAGCTTTAGCTGGATTAAAGAATACTATTACAGGACATACATTGGCTAATAAAGATAAACCTGTTCTTTTAGAGCCAATGGAATTTCCTGATCCAGTAATAGAAATTGCAGTCGAACCAAAAACTAAAGCCGATCAAGAGAAAATGGGTGAGGCTTTAGCAAGATTAGCAAAAGAGGATCCTTCATTTAGAGTAAGTTCAGACGAGGAGTCGGGCCAAACAATTATTAAAGGAATGGGAGAATTACATCTTGATATAATTGTTGATAGAATGAAGAGAGAATTTAAAGTTGAAGCAAACGTTGGAGCTCCACAGGTAGCCTATAGAGAAACAATACAAAATCCCAGCGAGTTTGATTATACTCATAAAAAACAAAGTGGTGGTGCCGGACAATTTGCAAGAGTAAAACTCTCTGTTGAACCATTAGAACCNGGCAAAGGTAGAGAAGTCGAAAGTAAAATTAAAGGTGGAGCAATTCCAAAAGAATTTATTCCTGGAGTTGAAAAAGGTGTTGAGTCAGTTGCTGATAATGGAATATTAGCTGGTTTTCCAATGATAGATTATAAAGTTACTATTTTAGACGGTCTACATCATGATGTTGACTCAAGTGTATTAGCTTTTGAGCTTGCTTCTAGACAGTGTTTTAAAGAGGCATGTGCAAGAGCAACTCTTAAATTATTAGAGCCAATGATGAGAGTAGAGGTAGTTACACCAGAAGATTATATGGGAGATGTTATAGGCGATTTAAATAGTAGACGTGGTCAAATTAGTACTCAAGAACAGAGAGGAAATGCAACAGTAATCACCGCAATGGTACCTTTGGCAAATATGTTTGGTTATATTAATTCTTTAAGATCAATGTCACAAGGTAGAGCACAATATTCTATGTTCTTTGATCATTATGCAAAAGTACCGCAAAATGTTCAGGACGAAGTAACAAAAAAGACAGGTTAAAAAATGGAAAAGCAAAATATAAGAATTAAATTAAGGGCATACGATAACAAAGTTTTAGACCAGTCAACTGAAGAAATTGTTAATACAGTAAAAAGGACTGGTGCTAATATAAAGGGGCCTATACCACTTCCAACAAAAATTGAGAGATACACAGTTTTAAGATCGCCACACATAGATAAAAAAAGTAGAGAGCAATTTGAAACAAGAACTCATAAGAGATTAATAGATATAATTGAACCAACACCACAAACAGTAGAAGCTTTGATGAAATTAGATCTAGCATCTGGTGTAGATGTAGAAATAAAAATATAAAATTATGACAGAGATAGCTTTAATAGGAAAAAAAATAGGAATGACAAGAGAGTTTTATAAAACTGGCCAGTCAGTTCCTGTAACTGTTTTAAAAATTGAAAAAGGGCGAATTATTGAAGTTATTGATCCAAAAAAAAGAGGATATACAGCAATACAATTAGGTTTTGGTAAGATCAAAAATTCAAAATTAACAAAAGCTATGAAAGGTTTTTTTACAAAAAAAAATACAGAACCAAGGAAAATAATAAAAGAATTGAGGGTAAAAAATATAGAGAACTATAAGCCAGGCAATGAGTTTGGTGTTGAAATTTTTAAAGATACTAAATTTGTTGATATTAGATCAAAAACTATTGGTAAAGGTTTTGCTGGTGCTATGAAAAGACATAATTTTGCGGGTTTAAGAGCTTCACATGGTGTCTCCATTTCACATAGAGCACATGGTTCAACAGGACAAAATCAAGATCCAGGAAAAGTTTTTAAAAATAAAAAAATGGCTGGACATATGGGTGATAAGCTAAGAACTATTCAAAATATTGAAATTATAAAATCTGATCCAGAAAATGATCTGCTTTTTGTAAAAGGATCTATCCCTGGCTCAAAAAATAGTGAAGTTTTAGTTAAAAAAGCATCAAAAAATACTTCAAAACTTACTATGAGTGAAAAAATTGAAGCAATAGAAAAGCTAAAAAAAGTACCAGAAAAGAAAAAGAAATAAAAAAATGAAAATTGATAAATTTAATATTGACGGAAAAAAAGAGAGCATAGAGGTGATGGACAAAATCTTTTCAGCTAAAATAAATAAAAAGTTAATTAGTGGTGTTCTTTACAAAATAAATGCAAATTACAAAGGGAGAAAAGCAAAAACAAAACAAAAAAATGAGATAATAGGTTCAACTTCAAAGATTTATGCTCAAAAAGGAACCGGTAACGCAAGACACGCAAGTAGAAAAGCTCCAGTTTTTGTTGGTGGAGGAATTGCTCACGGACCAAAAGGTGAAAAAAATTATAAAATAAGAAAACTGAATAAAAATGAAAAAAAAATGAGCGTAGCTTCTTTGTTAAGTGATAAAAAAAAATCTAGCAATCTTATTGTAATAAGTGATTTTAAGAATGAAATAAAGAAGACCAAAGAGATGAATAAAATCTTAAATAAATTTGAAGCTAGCAATTCTTTAATCATATTAGATAAAAACTCAAAAGAAAAAGTATTTAAATCACTAAGAAATTTACCAAATGTTAAAACAACTGATATTAATCATTTTAGTGCTTTTGATATTATAAAATTTAAAAAAGTAATTTTTACAGAAACTTCAGTAAAGGAGTTAGAAAAAAGATATGAATAAAATTCATTTATATGATAAAATAATTTCTCCAGTAGTTACTGAAAAATCTACTAATTTATCTGAATTTAACAAAATTGTTTTTAAAGTTCCTTTTTCATCAAATAAAAAAACTTTAAAAAAAAATATTGAAAAAATTTTTAAGGTAAACGTTACCAAAATTAATATTGTAAATAAAAAGTCTAGACTNAAATTCACAAGAGGAAGAAAANTTAAAGTNCAAGGGTATAAAAAAGCAATTATAACACTNAAAAAGGGTCAATCGATCGATTTGACGACAGGTATATAANATGTCNTTAAAAAGTTTTAAACCATATACTAAATCAACACGTGGAACAGTTTTAGTTGATAGAAGTAATTTGTGGAAAGGAAAACCATTTAAACCGCTAACAGCTGCAAATAATTCCTCGAAAGGGCGGAATAACTTAGGCAGAATAACGTCAAGAAATCACGGCGGAGGTCATAAGCATAAATATAGAATTATTGATTTTTACAGAAGAAAATTTGATTCAATTGGTGAAATAGAAAGAATAGAATATGATCCAAATAGATCTTGTTATATCATGTTGGTAAAGTTTGAGGATGGAGAAAAATTTTACTACTTAGCACCCCAGAGCGTTAAAGCAGGTGATAAAATTAGAAATGGAACAAATATAGAGATCAAAGTTGGAAACTGTATGCCATTACAAGATATTCCAGCTGGTATTGATATTCATAATGTTGAACTCCAACCAGGAGCTGGAGGTAAAATTGCTAGATCTGCAGGTACGTCTGTTTCTATCTCAGGCGTAGATGGCGCCTATTCACTAATTAAGATGACTTCAGGAGAAGTTAGAAAAGTAAATTCAAAATGTATGGCAACAATCGGTGTATTATCAAACCCTGATCAAAAAAATATTAAAATAGGAAAAGCAGGTAGATCAAGATGGATGGGGATTAGACCACACACTAGAGGTGTAGTCAAAAATCCAGTTGATCACCCACATGGTGGAGGTGAAGGAAAATCAGCTGGAGGAAGACACCCGGTTTCACCAACTGGCCAATCCGCAAAAGGGCTTAAAACAAGAGATAATAAGAGAACAGATAAATTTATTATTAGAAGAAGAAAAAGGAAGAAGAAATAGTTATGGCTAGAGCAGTTTGGAAAGGACCTTTTGTAGAAGAAAGCTTGATTAAAAAAGTTGAAAAACAAAAAAATGATCCAGCAAAAAAACCTATAAAAACTTGGTCTAGAAAATCTACGATAATTCCAGATTTTGTAGGGGTTAGTTTCTTGATCTACAATGGTAAGAAATTTATTCCAATAACAGTATCAGAAGATATGGTAGGACATAAATTTGGAGAGTTTGCTCCAACTAGACAATTCTTTGGTCACACACCAGCGGATAAAAAAGCTAAAACAGAAGATGCAGCTAAACCTGCGGAGAAGAAGTAAAATGGGAAAAAAAGAAGATAAAATTAAATCAGATATTAAAACTGTTAAATCAGTTAACAAAAATGTCAGATCGAGCACAAGAAAACTTAAGCCTATTCTTAAATCGATCGTTGGAAAAAAAGTGGGTGAGGCAATAAGAGATTTAACTTTCTCAGAGAAAAGAATTTCAAAAGATGTCAAGAAAACGATTTCATCAGCTGTCGCAAACGCTGAAAACAATTTCCAATATGATATTGATAAGCTATTTATTAAAGAAGCATACTGTGGAAAACAAATTGTGATGAAAAGATTTAGAGCTAGAGCAAAAGGTAGAGCAGCAGGTATAAAAAAACCATATTCAAATTTAACAATTATTTTGTCAGAATATAAAAAGAAAATAGAGGAGAAACGTGGGTCAAAAAGTTAATCCAGTAGGTTTAAGACTTGGTATAAATAGAGGTTGGGACTCTGTTTGGTATGCAAGAAAAAAAGATTTTGGTAATTACTTAATAGAAGATTTTAAGATACGTGAATACATAAAAAAAAATGTAATTAATTCTGGAGTGTCAAAAGTAATGATTGAAAGAACATCTAAGAAATGTTTTGTAACAATTTACACATCAAGACCTGGTTTCGTAATTGGGAAAAAAGGAAGTGATATTGAAAAAATTAAGAATAAATTATCTCAATTGACTAAAAATGAAGTTAATCTCAATATAAAAGAAGTAAAGAAACCAGAGACAAATAGTTTTCTTGTGGCAGAAAATATTGCACAACAACTAGTTAAAAGAGTTTCATATAGAAGAGCTATGAAAAGATCAATGCAATCAGCTTTAAGATTAGGAGCGAAGGGCATAAAAGTCTCTATTAGTGGCAGATTAGGTGGAAATGAAATTGCTAGAACAGAGTGGCTAAGAGATGGAAGTATACCATCACATACACTAAGAGCAGATATTGACTATGCGGAGTCAGAGGCTTTAACCACATACGGTATAATTGGTATTAAAGTTTGGATTTATAAAGGTGAAATTTTTACAAAGGAGTTTAGTCAAGAGACTAATAAAAAATAAATTATGTTACAACCAACTAGAACAAAGTTTAGAAAAGCTCATAAAGGTAGAATACATGGAAGAGCATCGAGATGTAATTTAATGAATTACGGTGCATATGGTCTTAAAGCTTTATCACCTGATAGAGTTATTTCTAAACAAATAGAAGCAGCTAGAGTTGCATTAACAAGACATATGAAAAGACAAGGACGTGTATGGACTAGAGTGTTTCCAAATATACCTGTATCAAAAAAACCAACAGAGGTAAGAATGGGTAAAGGAAAAGGTTCTCCAGAATTTTGGGCTTGCAGAGTGAAACCCGGAAGAATTTTATTTGAAGTCGACGGTGTATCTGAGCAAATTGCAAAAGAAGCTTTATATAAAGCATCTGCTAAATTACCAATAAAAACAAAATTTATAAGAAGATTTACATAATGAAAAAAAAAGAAATTAAAAAGATGACTAAGTCTCAAGCACAAAAAGATATAGAGAAATTTAAGAAAGATCTATTCAATTTGCGTTTTCAAAAAATTAATGGACAAGTAACTAACACCTCTAAGATAAAAGAAACAAAAAGAAATATAGCAAGACTAAAAACATTTATTGGAGCAAAAGCTAATGCCTAAAAAAATACTTCATGGAATAGTTGTAAGTGACAAAGAAAACAAAACTATAAAAGTTTTAGTTGAAAGGAAGTACCAACATCCACTTTTCAAAAAAGTTGTTAGAAGTAGAAAGAAATATAGCGCTCACGATGAGACAAATAAATATAAAAGTGGAGATAAGGTGTCTATTATTGAGTGCAAACCTTACTCTAAAAGTAAAAAATTTGAAGTTATTGAGGGAAAAAAATGATTCAGGTTCAAACAGAATTAAATGTAGCTGATAACACTGGTGCAAAAAAAATTGAGTGTATTAAAGTTTTGGGAGGATCAAAAAGAAGATACGCAAGCATTGGAGATACAATTGTGATTGCTGTAAAAGAAGCCATTCCAAAGGGTAAAGTAAAAAAAGGGTCTGTTCATAAAGCGGTGGTAGTAAGAGTTAAAAAAGGTATTCATAGAGATGATGGATCTAAAGTTAAGTTTGATAATAACGCTGCNGTATTGGTTGATGATAAAGGAGAACCAGTTGGTACAAGAATTTTTGGACCTGTAACAAGAGAATTAAGAAATAAAGGACAAATGAAAATAATATCTTTAGCTCCGGAGGTTTTATAATGGATATTAAAAAAGGAAATAAAGTAAAAATAATTTGTGGTAAGGACAAAAATAAAGAGGGAGAAATAATAGAGATTGATAGAAAAAACTTTAGAGCAAAAGTAAAAGGTTTAAACATGATTAAAAAACATGTGAAAACAACCAAAGAAAAAAAAGGTGGTATTTTTGAAAAAGAAAATTTTTTAAACCTTTCAAATCTTTCTATTATTTCAACAGGCAAAAAAGAAATAAAAAAAAAAGAGGCTAAAAAATGATCCCTAGATTAAAAGAGTTATATAATAAAGAAATTCAGATTGATCTTAAAAATAAGTTAGGTCTTAAGAATAGTTATATGGCCCCTAAACTTGTAAAAGTTGTTCTTAATATGGGTCTCGGAGTTGATGGAAACGACTCAAAAATATTAAAAGTTTGTGAGGAAGATTTATCGAAAATTACTGGACAAAAACCGGTTACAACTAAATTTAAAAAATCAATTTCAAACTTTAAAACAAGAAAAAATACAAAAGCAGGTCTTAAAGTAACATTAAGAAAAGATAAAATGTATGAGTTTATTGATAGACTAGTCAATATAGCACTTCCTAGAATAAAAGATTTTAGAGGTTTATCATCAAAAGGTTTTGATAATTNTGGAAATTATACTTTTGGAATTAAAGAACATATNATTTTTCCTGAGGTTAATTTTGATAAAGTTGATAAAATAAGAGGACTTGACATTACTATAGTTATTTCAGCTATCGACAAAAAGCACAGTTACGAACTATTAAAGCGTTTAAATTTTCCATTTAAAGAAGAAAGGACTAACTAATGGCAAAACTAAGTTCAATAAATAAAAATAATAGAAGAATAAAGTTGTCTGACAGATATTACTCTAAAAGAAAAAAGCTAAAAAAAATAGTCATGGATAAAAAACTTCCATTAGAAGAAAGATTTAAAGCTCAACAAAAATTATCTAAACTTCCAAGAAATTCAGCAAAAATAAGAGTAAGAAACAGATGTCAGATTACCGGAAGACCCCACGGTGTTTATAGAAAATTAAAAATTTCAAGAATAGCCCTTAGAAAGTTGGGTCTTGAAGGAAAAATTCCAGGAATGGTAAAATCAAGTTGGTAGAAAGGAAATNTTATGAGTTTAAGTGATCCAATAGGAGATATGATAGCAAGAATAAAAAATGCCCAAATGAGAAATCAAAAAAAGGTAGAGTTACCATCTTCTAATTTTAAAACTAAAATTGCAGATGTTCTAAAAGGTGAAGGATTTATTATTGATTACAATGTAGAAAATAATTCTGGAAAGCCGAACCTAACAATTAATTTAAAATATAATTCTGGTAATCCAGTAATAAATACAATTGAAAGAGTTTCAAAACCAGGAAGAAGAATATTTTCTAGCGCAGAAAGCTTACCAAAAATTAACAATGGATTAGGTATTGCTATAATCTCAACTCCCAAAGGAGTCATGACTGATATAGACGCAAGAAAACAAAAAGTTGGTGGAGAAATTATTTGTAAGGTATTTTAATGTCAAAAATTGGAAAAATTAATATATCAATACCAGAAAAAGTTAAAGTTGCTTTAACAGGAAGCAATATTAACATTGAGGGACCTCTTGGAAAAAAATCTCTAAGTATAGATTTAGAAACTTTTGAACTAGATATTAAAGATGGAAAAGAAATTTCATTAAAACCAAAAAAAATTGATCAAAATANTAAAAGATTGTGGGGAATGAATAGAAGTCTCTTAAATAATGCAATTATAGGTGCAAGCAGAGGATATGAAAAAACGTTAGAACTTGTGGGAGTTGGTTATCGAGCAGCATTAAAAGGAAAGCAATTGAATTTACAATTAGGATTTAGTCACGATATAAATTTTGATATCCCTGATACTGTTAAAATTACAGTAGAGAAACAAACAACACTAAAAATAATAGGATTTGATAAGCAGGAAGTTGGAATGATTGCGTCTAAAATTAAATCTTTAAGACCACCAGAGCCTTACAAAGGAAAAGGAATAAAGGAAAAAGGACAATATATTTTGCGTAAGGAAGGAAAGAAGAAATAATGAAATTAACAACAACAATTAGNAAGAAATTTAGAGTAAGGAATAAACTTAAAAAANTTGCAACAACTGGTAGATTAAGACTTTGTATATCAAGATCCACAAAGAACATATCAGCTCAAATAATAGACGATAATAGTTCTAAAACTTTAATTTCAGCATCTTCCTCTGAGAAGGATATTAAAATGGCAAAAAAGAATAAATCAGATTCTTCAGCATTGGTTGCAGAGAAACTTGCAAAAATAGCTAAAGANAAAAAATTAACAAAAGTTTTTTTTGATAGAGGCATTTATAAGTATCATGGAAGAATTAAAATATTTGCAGAAACATTAAGAAAAAACGGGATGGAATTTTAAACATGGATAAAAATACTGATATTTTAGAAAAACTTGTTCACATAAATAGAATTACTAAAGTAGTAAAAGGCGGTAGAAGATTTGGTTTTTCAGCACTTGTTGTAGTAGGTAATCAAAACGGAAAAATTGGAATTGCCCACGCTAAAGCTAAGCAAGTTCCTGATGCTATTAAAAAAGCAAATGAATTAGCAAGAAGAAATTTAATTCAAATTCCATTGAGAGAAGGAAGAACAATACATCACGATATCTATGGAAAAGATGGTGCGGGCAAAATAAAATTACGTTCAGCACCTAAAGGTACTGGAATTATAGCAGGNGGTCCAGTTAGGGCNGTATGTGAAGTNTTGGGTATCAAAGATATTGTNGCAAAATCTATTGGAACAGCTAATCCGCATAATGTAATTCGTGCTTGTATGAAAGCTTTAAAAAAACAAACATCTCCAAAACAAATATCAAATATTAGGAATAAAAAAATTTCTGAAATTATTGAAAAAAGAGGATAATGATAAATTTAAATTCAACAACTCAATTAAAGACAAAAAAAATTCGTCCAGGCAGAGGTATTGGCTCAGGAAAAGGTAAAACCTCTGGCCGTGGACATAAAGGACAAAAATCACGAAGAGGGGTAGCAATTAAGAGTTTTGAAGGTGGTCAAATGCCTTTGTATAGACGTTTACCTAAAAGAGGATTTAATCCAATTAAATCACCAGANNTNGGAAAAATAAANATTGGAAAAATCCAATCACTTTTGGACAAAAAAAAAATAAAAAATAGTGAAACTATAAACTTAAGTTTGCTAAAAAAAGCAAAATTAATAAGCAATAATTGTTTAAAATTAAAAATATTAGGTAATGGCGAGCTTAAAGACAAAATAACTTTAGAAGTTGATTTTATATCCAAATCCGTAAAAGATAAACTTGATAAAACAGGTAGTATTTTAAAAATTAAAAAATAATTAATGAGTTCAAGTCAACAAACAAACGACTTAAGAAATAGAATATTATTCACTTTATTAATACTAGCAATTTATAGACTCGGTACATTTGTCCCTTTACCTGGAATAGACCCTCAACAGCTCCAAACACTTATGGAGGGTAATCAAAAAGGTCTTTTGGGGATGTTTAACGTTTTTGCTGGTGGTGCAATAAGCAGGATGGCTATATTTGCTCTAGGTATAATGCCATATATATCATCATCAATTATTGTTCAGCTTTTAACAGGTGTTTCTGATTATTTTAAAAATCTTAAGGCACAAGGTGAAATAGGTAGAAGAAAAATTACTCAAATCACTAGATATGGAACTGTTTTATTGGCAACAGTTCAAGGCTATGGTCTAGCTGTAGGTTTAGAGTCGTCAGCAAACTTAGTAATTAATCCAGGCACGTTTTTTAAAATTTCTACAGTAACTACAATTGTTGCAGGAACAGTATTTTTAATGTGGTTGGGTGAACAGATAACACAGAGAGGTATTGGAAACGGTATATCACTAATAATTTTTTCTGGAATTGTAGCTGAGATACCTAGAGCATTAGTTACAACTTTTGAATTAGGTAAATCAGGAGCGCTATCAGGTTTTATAATTTTTTTAATTTTTGTTGTTCTCATAGCAACTATAATGTTCATTGTATTTATGGAAAGGGCATTAAGAAAGATTTTAATTAACTATCCTAAAAGACAAATGGGTAATAAAATGTATGGTGGTGACTCTTCTCACTTACCATTAAAAATAAATTCTGCGGGTGTTATTCCGGCTATTTTTGCATCAGCTTTGTTATTGTTACCAGTAACTTTTTCAAATTTTAATATTTCAAATAATGAAACATTTTTAAACATTTCCTCTTACTTTACGCAAGGGCAACCTCTGTACATGTTATTATACGCATCTGGAATAATATTTTTTACTTTTTTTTATACTTCAATAGTTTTTAATCCAAATGAAACTGCTGAAAATTTAAGAAAATATGGAGGATTTGTACCTGGTATACGTCCAGGAGAAAGTACTGCAATTTACATAGATAATATATTAACTAAACTAACTACGATAGGTGCATTATACTTAACAGCAGTTTGTCTTTTGCCAGAATTTTTGATTGCGAATTATCCAATACCATTTTATTTAGGTGGAACTGCAATATTGATTGTTGTGGTTGTTTCNATTGATACAGTGACTCAAATTCAAACTAGATTAATGAGCTCACAATACGAAAGTTTAATTAAAAAAACTAAATTTGGTAAGTAAAAAGTGAACATTATTATTTTTGGACCTCCGGGTGCAGGAAAAGGAACGCAAGCTAAAAATCTTGTAGAAAAATTGAAAAGCTTTCAAGTTTCAACCGGCGATATGCTTAGAGATGAGATAAAAAAAGATACAGAAATTGGTAAGAAAATTATTAATCATATGAATGAAGGAAAATTTGTTGAAGATGAAATAGTCAATAAATTACTAGAAAAAATTATTTTTGATAAAGAAAAAAAAAATAAATTAATTTTTGATGGATATCCTAGAACTGTAAATCAAGCAAAAAATCTTGAAAATTTATTAAATAAATCGAACCAAAAGCTAGATTTTATATTCTTTTTAAATGTAAAAAAGGAAACAATAATAAAGAGAATTGAGAAAAGAAAGATTTTAGAAAATAGATCAGACGACGAGTCTAATACTATCCTAAAAAGATATGATATTTACATGGATAAAACTAAACCTGTTTTAGATTATTACTCTTCAAAGAAAGAATTTCATGAAATTGATGGAAACCTACAAATCAATCAAATTAGCGAAAAAATGCTGGGAATTCTTAATGTTTAAGACATTGACTTTAAAACAACTTCTTATATAAAGGCTAAAATTAATCTCTAGATATATGGCTCGTATTGCAGGTGTAAATATACCACAAAATAAGATTGTTCAAGTTGGACTTACCTATATTCATGGTATTGGACAAAAGTTTTCAAAACAAATATGTAAACAATTAGATATACCTAAATCGAAAAGAGTAAACGAGCTTACAGATGATCAAATTTTAAAAATCAGAGAGTACATTGACAAGAACTTCACTGTAGAGGGTGATTTAAGGAGAGAACTTTCATTAAATATAAAAAGATTAATTGATTTGGCTTGCTATAGAGGGTCTAGACATAGAAAAAAATTACCGGTGAGAGGTCAGAGGACTAGATGCAATGCAAGAACAAGAAAAGGAAAAGCTATCGCTATAGCAGGTAAAAAACTTACACCTTTAAAGAAATAACAAAATGAATACAAAAAAAAATGAAAAAACCCAAGCAACNGAGTCTAAAGAGGTAAAGTCTGTAAAAAAAAGTTCATATTCAAAGAAGAAAAAAGTTAAAAAAAATATTCTTAATGGTACTGCCTTTGTTTTATCAACTTTCAATAATACTATAATTTCTATTGCTGATACTAATGGAAATGTAATTTCTTGGGCATCTGCAGGTCAAAAAGGATTTAAAGGATCTAGAAAATCAACACCTTATGCAGCTCAGGTTGCTGCTGACTCTGCGGCCGCTAAAGCTTTAGAGTATGGAATGAAAACTTTAACAGTAGAAATTAAAGGTCCTGGTTCTGGCAGAGAAACAGCATTGAGAGCATTACAAGCTAGAGGATTTAAAATATTATCAATTAAAGATACAACGCCACTACCACACAATGGTACTAGGCCACCNAAAAAAAGGAGAGTGTAAATGGATAATCTTGAAGTAAATGTAAAAAATTGGAAATCACTTATTAAACCAGCAAAACTAGATGTAAAATTAAGTGACGACAAGACAATTGCAAAAATTACGGCTGAACCTTTGGAAAAGGGTTATGGGCTTACGTTGGGAAATTCTCTTAGAAGAGTTTTATTATCATCTATAAGAGGTGCTGCTGTTACATCAATACAAATTGATGGAGTATTACATGAATTTACTTCAATAAAAGGTGTTAGAGAAGATGTTACAGATATAGTTTTAAATGTAAAATCACTAGCTCTTAAAAGTTCATCGGAAGGAACAAAAAAATTAATTTTAGATGCCAAAGGACCAGGCGAGATTAAAGCATCTGATATTACGCCTGTGACAGATATAGAAATTCTTAACCCAAATTTAGTTATTTGCAATCTTGATGAAAATACAAACTTTCATATGGAGATGAATGTTGGTACTGGTAAAGGATATGTATCCGCTGACCTAAACAAACCAGAGGAACCACCTTTAGGACTAATANCAATTGACTCATTATTTAGTCCGGTCAAAAAAGTATCTTATTCAGTAAGCACCGCAAGAGAAGGTAAAGCACTTGATTACGATAAGTTGACAATGGAAGTAGAAACAAACGGGTCAATTTCAGCCGAAGATGCCGTGGCTTATGCTGCTAGAATATTCCAAGATCAATTAGGCATGTTTGTAAATTTTGATGAACCAAAAGAAGTCGTAATGAAAGAACAACCTTCTGAGCCTGAGTTTAATAAAAATTTATTGAGAAAAGTTGACGAACTAGAGCTATCTGTCAGATCTATGAATTGTTTAAAAAATGATAATATTATTTATATCGGAGATTTAGTTCAAAAATCAGAAGGGGAGATGCTGAGAACTCCAAATTTTGGAAGAAAATCTTTAAATGAAATTAAAGAGGTTTTGACAGGTATGTCATTATATTTAGGTATGGAAATACCAAACTGGCCTCCAGATAATATAGCTGAATTATCTAAGAAATTAGAGGAAGCCATTTAATGAGACACAAGTTTGGTTATAAAAAGCTTAATAGAACTTCAGAACATAGAAAAGCGCTAATTAAAAATATGCTTAATTCTCTTATTAAATACGAACAAATAACTACCACTTTACCCAAGGCAAAAGTTTTAAAACCACAAGCAGATAAAATTATTACTCTTGGAAAAAAAGAAAGTTTGCACAACACGAAAACTTTGTTTTCAAAACTTCAAGATACAAAATCAGCAAATAAGGTCATTAAAACTTTATCTAAAAGATATGAAAAACGTTCAGGCGGATATACTAGGATCGTTAAAGCTGGATTTAGATATGGAGATAATGCACCAATGGCTGTAATTGAATTTGTTGATAGAGATATCCAAGCAAAAAAAGTGGATGTAAAAAAGAAAGATACAAGCAAAGAAACAAAAAAAACAACCCCAAAAGAAGAAAAATTAGATAAGAAAAAATCATCAGCTTGAAGAATTACCAAATGAAAAAAACTTTTCATGTGGAAAAATCGTATGATAATTGTCGAATAGATAGATGGTTTCGAAATAACTTTAAAAAAATACCTCAAAGTTTATTAGAAAAAAATTTAAGAAAAGGAAAAATTAAAGTTAACCATAAAAAAGTCAAAAGCTCATTTAAAGTTAAATATAAAGATTTAATAGAGATTTTTCATTTAAATATTAAGGACTCAATTAAAAATAAGGCAAAGTTTTTACCCTCATCTGATGTAATAAAATCTAATGAAAAACAGATAATAGACAATAATGAAAATTTTATAGTTGTAAATAAAGAGGCCGGGATTTCAGTACAAGGTGGAACTAAATCTAGAAAAAATCTAATAGATATTTTCGCTAAAAGTGAAATTTTTCAAAATAGTAAACCCTATACAGTACATAGGTTAGACAAGGATACTTCAGGCATTTTCTTGATTGCTAAAAATAGATCTTATGCTCAATTACTTACAACCCTATTTCGACTTAGAAAAGTGCATAAAACCTATTTAGCAATTTGTCATGGTGAAATTGACAAAACAAAAGGATCTTTAGATAGTAATCTGGTTAGATATGAAAATGGAAAAAAAATTATTGAAAAAGCTAAAACTTATTTTAAAGTTTTAGATAAAAATTCAATATCATCTTTAATCGAAATGAAACCTATTACAGGTAGAAAACACCAATTGAGAAAACAGTTGCTTGAAATAGGAAATCCTATATTTGGCGATAATAAATATTTTTTACCCAATCTTAAATCAATAAACAAAAATTTAATGCTTCACTCTTATCAGCTAAAATTTATGATAAATAACAAAAAATATAAATACACAGCTTTACTTCCAGAATATTTTAAAAAACTTTTAAAAGTTAAAAGATTGCAGTTTAAAGATTTTTAATTAGGTTATTTAACAAAACTTTCTTTAAATTAGCATATTTATTTTTTTTTATACTTTCAAGATTAGTTACTGCTTTGTTTTTTATTCCACATGGAATGATTTTATTATATTTTTTTAAATCATTATTGATATTTATTGAAAATCCATGATAAGCAATCCATTTTTTGACTCTAATACCAATTGCAGCTATTTTTTTTATATTTCCCTCAATTTTAATCCATATACCAATATCTTGCCTGTCTGAAAAACTTTTTATTTTAAATTCTTTTAAGGTATTGATTATTGACTTTTCTATATTTGTAATAAATTGTCTAATATCTTTATTTCTTTTATTTAAATTTATAACAAAGTAACAAATTAGTTGTCCTTTGCCATGCCATGTAATTTTACCTCCACGATTAGTTTTTATGACCTTTATTTTTTTATCTAAAATTTCACTTTTTTTTGATCTAGAACCAGCTGTATAAATGTCATTGTGTTCTAAAATCCAAATCAATTCTCTCCCTTTACCTTCTCTTATTTTATCTAATCTTTTTTCCATAAAAATTACAGCTTTCTTATAATCTACTGGTTTTTTGGATATTTTAATCTCAATATTCATTTATTAAATTGTATTATATTTATTATGTATTAATAGTGCTTATAAATTATGAGATGAATTTATGACTTTAGTAAAAAAAATAAAAGATAAAAAAGTTAATTTCGAATTTAATAAAGAATTTATTAAAGTAGTAACTGATAAAATCGCGAGCAACGATGCAGAATTTATATCAAATTCATTTAGAGAAATGCACCCATCTGATACAGCTGATATTATTGAGCATTTAAATGAGTCTGATAGAGAAAATTTAATTAAATTAAATAACTTTAAAATTGACCCTCAGGTATTTGTTGAACTTAATGAGGCAGTTCAAACAGAAATAATAAAGTACCTTTCAAAAGACTCNATTGTTTATATCTTAAAAAATTTAGAATCTGATGACTCAATAAAAATTATCGAAAATTTAAGNGAAGAAAATAAAAATGATATTTTGAGATCACTTCCACCAAAGGACCGGTTTGTTCTTCTTGAGAGTTTAAGTTACCCAGAGGACTCTGCCGCTAGAATAATGCAAAGAGAATTTACTGCAATACCAAGTAATTGGTCTGTTGGACAAACAATTGATTATTTACGAGAGAATAAAGATCTACCAGAAGAATTTCTAGAAATCTTTGTGGTTGATAACGAATTTCAGCCGATTGGTACAGTTCCATCATCAAAAGTATTAAGAACCTCAAGAGACACTAAAATGATTACGATTATGAATGAGTCACAATTATCAATACCTGTTGATATGGATAGAGAAGAAGTAGGTCATTTATTTGAAAATTATAATCTTAACTCAGCATGTGTTGTAGATAAAAATAATAAGTTGGTTGGAATGATAACAAGCGATGATGTTCTTACCGTGTTAAAAGAGGAAGCAGAAGAGGATGCTTTGCGTTTAGCAGGGGTTGGTGACGAAGAAATTACTGACGGCGTTTTAAAAAAAACAAAAAGAAGATTTAATTGGCTTCTGTTAAATCTATTTACTGCTTTCTTAGCAACATGGGTTATAAGTATTTTTGGGGCAACAATTGAACAAATGGTTGCATTAGCGTTTTTAATGCCAATAGTTGCATCAATGGGTGGCAATGCTGGAATGCAAACACTTGCGGTCACTATTAGAACAATTGCAACTAATGAATTAACTAAAAATAATTTTACACAAAATATTGTTAAAGAATTTTCAATAGGAATTCTAAATGGAATTATTTTTGCTATAATTAGTGCAATTATTGTTCAGCTTTGGTTTAATGATATTCAATTATCACTTATAATTTCAATTTCTATGGTACTAAATATGATAGTAGCTGGTTTATTTGGTATCCTTGTACCTATTTCTTTAAAAAGATTCAATATAGACCCAGCAATAGCATCAAGTGTNTTTGTTACTACAATAACTGATGTTATAGGTTTCCTCTCTTTTCTAGGTATTGGTGCATATTTCTTTTATTAAAATTAGACATTATCAATCAATCTTATTTTTTTAATAAAAAAAGCAACAAATATTTTAAAATTATTTTTGTTGAAATTAGAAGAAAGATTATTTTTATTTCGTATCTCTAAATATTGTAAATTTATATTATTTTTTTTAATAAATTTTTTAATTTCAGTTATTTTATCTTTATTTTTGAAATTTTTTTTAATTAAAAAAAATAGTTTTTTAATTGCTTGAGATACTTTAGATGCCTTTAATAAATCTTCTTTATTTAAACGTGCATTTCTTGATGAAAAGGGCAGTTCATATTTACTCCTAACTGTTTCACAAATATAAACTTTTGTCTTAAATTTTCTTTTAATGAAATTTTTTACTAAATAAGCTTGCTGAAAATCTTTTTCTCCCAAAAAAATATATTTTGATCTAATTTTTTTTAGAAATTTATTAATAATACCNAAAACNCCCTCAAAATGCCCCGGTCTAAATTTAGCACATAAAACCTTATATTTATTAAGAATTGGAATTTTCATTTCTTTTTTTGTTTTAAACATATCCTTTATTGACGGTATAAGTACATAATCAACTTTTAATCTTTTAAGAATTAAAAGATCATTATGAATATTTCTTGGATAACTTTTATAATCATTTTTATTATTAAATTGAGATGGGTTTACAAAAATAGACACGATTGTTTTTTTGCATTTTTTTTTGCATGTATTAATCAAAGAAACATGACCTTTATGTAAAGAACCCATTGTAGGAACAAAACCAATATTTGCCTTAAAATTAACTTCTTTTACAAGTGTATTTATACTTTTAAATATTATCATTTATGATAGTTCATAATTTAAAATAATTATTAATGATTAAACAAGCCATCATACCACTAGCTGGACAAGGAACAAGACTTTTGCCACTAACAAGTGTTTTTGCAAAAGAACTTCTCCCTATTAATGGCAAACCTGGTATTGAATATATATTAGATGAATGTATNGAAGCAGGNATTAAAGAAATAATTTTTATAATTTCAAAAAAAAAACAATTAATAAAGAAATATTTTTATAATGATAGTTTTTACAAAAAAATTATAAAAACTAAAAAAGATAAAAGAATCAAATATGAATATGAAAAAATTAAAAAATTTAAAAAAATGATAAAATTTGTTTATCAAAACAAACCTTTGGGAACAGGTGATGCAGTTTTGAAAACAAAAAAATTTATTAAGGATAAATTTTTTTTGATGCTTTTACCTGATGATCTAATTATTAAAAGAAATTGTTCTAAAGATATGATTTTAGTTCATAAGAAATATAATTGTTCTGTAATGGCAAGTATGAATGTTAAAAGAAACACTGTCAAAAGGTGGGGTATTTATTCCAAAGAAAAAAAAATAAATAAAAATAATTTTTTTATAAAAGATGTAGTTGAAAAACCAGANATTAAATATGCACCCTCTAATTCTGCAGTGATTGGAAGATATATTTTAAGTAAAGATATTTTTAAAAAACTTAACAATCAAAAGAAAGGTAAGGGTGGAGAGATTCATATAACAGACTCGATCAAAAGATTAATTGAGAGTGGACATAAAATTATAGGCCATAATTTTTTAGGTAAATATTTAGACTGTGGGACTATGAAAGGCTATATTAAATCATCAATGGAAATTTCTAAATTATGAAACTGTGTATGATAGGAACTGGATATGTTGGTCTAGTTAGTGGTGTTTGTTTTGCTGATCTTGGAAATGATGTTGTTTGTGTAGATAAAGATATTTTTAAGATTAATAAACTNAAAAAAGGNATTATTCCTATATATGAACCTGGATTAAGTGAATTAGTAAAAAAAAACTATAAATCNGGTAGATTAAGTTTTACNACAAATTTATCAGAAGCTATTAAAAACTCCCAAGTCATTTTTATTTGCGTGGGTACTCCTACAAAGAAAAATAGTAACGCAGCTGATTTATCTCAGGTTTTTAATGTTGCTAAGGAAATAGGCAAATTTATAAAAAGCTTTAAAATAATTGTAACTAAATCTACAGTTCCTGTTACAACAGGAGATAAAATAGAAAAAATTTTATTAAAAAATGCTAAAAGAAAAAACTTTTCTGTCATATCTAATCCTGAATTTTTAAGGGAAGGAACTGCTATAAATGATTTTTTCTTTCCAGATAGAATTGTTATAGGTACATCAGATAAAAGAGCTAATAAATTAATGAACTCTCTTTATGCACCGCTATTATCAAAAGGGGCAAAATATGTGAANTCTTCGAGAAGAGGAGCTGAACTAATAAAGTATGCCTCAAATGCATTTCTTGCNACAAAAATTACTTTTATTAATGAATTAGCTAACTTGTCAGAAAAAATAGGAGTAAATATTGAGGATATNTCAATAGGTATGGGGCTAGATAAAAGAATAGGTGGTAGGTTTNTNAGGGCAGGNCCAGCCTATGGTGGATCATGNTTTCCTAAGGATACGCGTGCAATTGTTGATACCGCAAAAGAATTCAAGACTGATTTATCTATTATTAAAAATGTAATTAAATCCAACGAAAATAGATCCAAGATACTTTTAAATAGAGTATCAAAATTATTAAAAAATAAGATTAAAAATAAAAGAATTACTTTTCTTGGAGTAACATTTAAAGCAAATACTGATGATATGCGAGAGTCATCTAGTCTTGTAATGATTCCCTCACTTATATCAAAGGGTGCCAAGATTAAATATTACGATCCTAGTGGATACAAAAAAGATTTTGATAAATTTAAAAATGTTTCTTTTAGTGAAAATATTAAATCTGCATGTATAGATGCAGATATGATCATAATTCATACTGAATGGAATGATTTTAAAGCCCTTAATTTTAAAAAATTATCAAGCAAAAAAAATGTTATTGTTTACGATATGAGAAATATTCTATCACCAGATAAAATGAAAAAAGATAAAATAAATTATTTTGGTATTGGACGATAGTTATTTAAGCTCAAAAATTGCATCAACCTCAACAGCCACGCCAAGAGGCAAACTATTTGTACTCACAGCAGCCCTGGTATGAATACCACTATCACCAAATATTTTAGCAATCGTATCAGATGCACCGTTGATTACTTTTGGCTGCTCCGTGAATTCATCAGTTGAATTTACAAAACCAGTTAACTTAATACAGGATTTAATTTTTGATAAATCATTATTACAAGCTTTTTTTGCTTGAGCAGCTATACTTAAAGCACATCGCTCTGCAGCTTTATAAGCTTGATCTGTATTTAGGTCTTGTCCTACTTTACCTTTAATTAATTTACCATTTTCGTCCATTGAAATTTGACCAGAGATGTAGAGTAAATTATTTACAATTTTGGCCGCCACATAGGCTCCTACTGGATCAGCAGCATTCGGTAAAACAATATTATTTTTTTTTATGTTTTCTTCAAAACTCATTTTTTCTTTTTTTTCTTATTTCTATCGTATTCTCTTCTTTTCTCAATTAATATCAAGGCCTCTTCCATGGTTAATTCTGTTGGATCTTTTTCTTCTGGTATAGTTGCATTAAGAGATTTATACTTTATATAAGGTCCATATTGACCCTTCATAATTCTTACTGGTTTTTTATCTTCTGGATGTTCACCCAAATCCTTTATTAATGACGAAGATATTCTTCCTGGTTTTGCTTCTGCGATTAAAGTTATAGCTCTATTTAAACCTATATTAAAAATTTCCTCTACATTTTCTAATCTTGCAGATTTATTTTCACATTTTAAATATGGACCAAAGCGTCCAGAGTTTAAAAAAATTTCCATGTTATTTTCAGGGTTAAGACCAAGGCTTTTGGGTAAAGAGCACAAAAATTTTGCACGTTCCAAATCTATCGTATCAATATCAATTCCTTTCGGTATTGAAACATTTTTAAGATTTTCGTTTGTTTCATTTTTTAATTTTTTCTTTTTCTTTTTTTTAACTTCAATTTCTTCAGGATTTTTTTCATATTGTAGATAAGGTCCAAATCTTCCATTTTTTAGATAAATATCTTTACCTAAATCGTTTTGACCTATTAATTTAGGTTCAGCCAAGTTTACTTGTTCTGCTGCTTTAGCTTTAGACAAAGGTCTGGTAAATTTACAATCAGGGTAATTAGAACATCCAATAAATGCACCACCCCTGAAACTATTCTTAAGACTTAGTTCACCCTTGTCACATAGCTTACATTTTCTGTCAATTTTACCATTCTCATCAGTTTCAAAAACCAAACTTCCAAGACTTTCGTTTAGCATATCAAGTACTTCTCTAGTTCTTTTTTCTTTTACGCTTGATACATTTTTATTAAAGTCGCTCCAAAATTGGTCTAAAACCTTTACCCAATCCTCCTTGCCAGAGGTAATATCATCTAATTGATCCTCTAATTTAGCAGTAAAACTGTAATCGACATATTTAGTAAAAAGCTTCTCTAAAAAAGCAGAAATTAATTTTCCTCTATCAGTGGGAAAAAAACGTTTATTCACGATATCTGCGTAACCTCGATTAGCTATTACAGATATTATACTTGCATAAGTTGAAGGTCTACCTATACCAAGCTCCTCTAGTTTTTTAACAAGACTAGCTTCAGAATATCTAGGTGGAGGTTGTGTAAAGTGTTGTTCATCAATAAAGCTCTCAATATTAATTGGACCTTTTGAAACTTCTGGCAATATTTTTTCTTCATTATTTTCATCATCTAAATTATATAGTTTTAAAAATCCATCAAAGTTAATTACTGATCCACTAGCTCGAAATATATGTTTGTTGTCCTCTGAATTGATTAGTATAGTTTTTCTATCAAATTTTGCAGATTGCATTTGAGAAGATAAAGCTCTAGACCAAATAAGATTATAGAGTTTATATTGATCAGAGCTTAAATATTTTTTTAAGCTATTAGGATCATTTGTTATATTTGTAGGTCTTATTGCTTCATGAGCTTCTTGTGCATTTTTAGCTTTCTTACCCGAGTAATTATTTGGCTCCTCTGGCAAATATTCTTTACCATAATTACTGTTAATATAGTCTCTAAATTCTGTGACTGCATCTTTTGAAATATTAGTTCCATCTGTACGCATGTAGGTGATTAATCCCTTTGTATCACCTTCAATATCTATACCTTGATACAATCTTTGAGCTATTTGCATAGTTCTTGAAGCACCAAACCCTAATTTGCTTGATGCTGACTGTTGTAAAGTAGATGTAGTAAAAGGACCTACAGGATTTCTAGTAAAAACTTTTGAAGATATATCTGATATTTTGTATTTTTGACTTTTAATTATTTCAACAGCTTTATTAATATCATCCTTTTTTCTAAATGAAAATTTTTCTACTTTTTTTCCATTAAGCTGAAAAACATTTGATGTAATACTTGAATTATTTTCTGTTTTAAAAATCACGTTTAAAGTCCAAAATTCCTCTGGTTTAAAAATTTCGATTTCATGCTCCCTTTCAGTAAGCAACTTTAAAGCTACAGATTGAACTCTACCTGCTGATTTTGATCCGGGTAGTTTAGTCCATAGNATTGGTGAAATATTAAAACCNACTAGATAGTCTAGTGCTCTTCTAGCCATGTAAGCATCTACTAAATGATCCTCAATTTCTCTAGGATTTTCTATACCGTTAGTAACAGCCTTCTTTGTGATTTCATTAAAAACAACTCTTTCGATTTTTTTTCCTTTAAGTAGTTTTTTTTCGTCTAAAAATTCTTTAACATGCCAAGCTATAGCTTCACCTTCACGATCTGGGTCTGTTGCTAAAATTATTTTATCAGATTCTTTTGCAACATCAGTTATTTCTTTTAGATATTTTTTTGAAAAACTATCTATTTCCCAGATCATTTTGAATTGATTGTCTGGGTCAACTGATCCATTTTTTGATGGTAAATCTCTAATATGTCCATAACTAGCAAGAACAGTAAAATCTTTACCTAAATATTTGTTTATAGTTTTCGCTTTTGCAGGACTTTCAACTATGACAAGGTTCATAGTAAAAAGAACCTACATAATTGATTTAAATAGTCAAATTAATAAATTTTCGTCTTAGATTCACTATTATTTATTAAGCGTTTTATATTCTGTCGATGTGTATAGAAAATCAAAATGAACAGGATTATGAAAAAATAATAATTATCATTATTCAAATAAAAAAAGTGAAAAATGGGTATTGATAGAGTTGCTAAAATTGAAGACAGAGAGGAGTATTTAAAAATTAAAAAAATAATAATCCATATAGTAATAAAAACTAAACCAAGTAAATAATTTATACAAAAAAGTATTCCAAGGTATGTTGCAACTCCTTTTCCACCTTTAAACTTAAGCCACACCGGAAACACATGTCCTATAAATGCACAAAGTGATCCTAAATACATATAATCTAGATAATAAAATTTTAAATACAAAAGCGGTATAACAGCTTTGAGTATGTCCAATATTAGTGTGCTATAACCAATTAATTTATTTCCAGTTCGAAGAGCATTTGTTGCCCCTATATTTCCCGAACCAATTTCACGAATATCTTTTTTTAGAATAATTTTCGTTAAAATATAACCAAAAGGTATTGAGCCCAATAAATAACAAAAAAAAGATATAAAAAGTAATTCCATATTACAATTTAAATAGTTCTACACCTTTAACAAAGGTATTTGTTACTTTCCCTTGAAGTTTTTTATCTTCAATACAAGTATTTTTCGATTTTGAAATCATTTTTTCTTTTTTAACTATCCAAGGTTTATTAATATCGACAATACAAAAATCAGCATCATTTCCAATTGATAAATTTCCCTTATCGACTTTAAGAACTTTAGCAGGGTTGCTAGTTAATAACTTTATTATCTTTGGCAATTTAATTGAGTTATTGTGAAAAAGCTCTAAAGAAAGTGGCAGTAGTGTTTCTATGCCAGAGGCTCCAGTAGCTGCCTGTGAGAACGTAAGCCTTTTNGACTCTTCATCTTCTGGCTTATGATCTGATACTAAAACTTCAATTAAATCTTTATTAATTCCTCTTATTAGAGATTGTCTATCTTCCTCAGTTCTTAAAGGGGGTGATAATTTTAAAAATGTCCTAAAATCACCTATATCATTTTCATTTAAAGAGAGATTGTTAATTGAAACACCGGTTGTAAAGTCTACTTGGTCCTTTTTTTTTTCAATTACCTCTAAAGACTTTGAGGATGATATCTGTGATATATGATATCTACANTTAAAATCTTCTAATAAAGACAAATCTCTNTCAATTATTATTTTTTCAGCAACCTCTGGAATTCCTTGAAGACCCAGTTTAGTTGCAATTACACCATCATTCATCATACCATTCTGTGATAATTCGTTGTCTTCCGCATGCTGCATTACTAGACAACCCAGGTCAAATGCGGATCTCATTATTCTTGACATTAAGCGACTGTTTTGAATTGTTTTTGTTCCATCAGTAAAACCTATAATTCCTTTCTTTTGTAATAAACCAAATTCAGTCATATTATTTCCTTCTAAATTTTTTGTAAGAGAGGCAGAGGGATAAATATTTATTTTTGATTTATCTCTCCCACGTCTCTTTAAAAAATCAACAATTGAAACATTGTCTATTATCGGACTTGTATTTGGCATTGTTACTACAGATGTAACTCCACCAGCTAATGCTGCATTACTTAATGTTTTAAAGTTCTCTTTATATTCATAACCAGGCTCACCAACGAAAACACGCATATCGACTAGACCTGGAAATATATGTTTTCCACTTAAATCAATGAATTTTTCTCTTGACGGTATGTTGTTTTTATTAACTTTTTTTCCAACAGCTTCAATTTTTCCTTCCTCGCTTACAATTAAGCCACCCATTTCATCCAAGGAATTTTTGGGATCTATTATCGCAGCATTTAAAAAATATTGTTTTTTCATTCACAAAAAATTTTAAGACAAGCCATTCTAACAGCAACGCCTAATTCAACTTGTTCTTTTATTACACTTTTATTGATATCGTCTGCCAATTTTGTATCAATTTCTATACCTCTATTCATTGGACCTGGATGCATAATTAAAGCATCTTTTTTAGCATAATCTAACTTGTCGGGTGTTAGACCAAAGTATTCATAATATTCTCTATTAGAGGACAAAAATGAACTACTCATTCTTTCATTTTGTAGTCTTAACATCATTACTATATCACAATCTTTTAAACCTTTTTTCATATCTGAAAAAGTATTAACGCCCAACTTCTCAATATCTTTTGGCATTAAATTTGATGGAGCAACAATGTTTACTTCTGCTCCTAACATGTTTAACAAATAAATATTTGACCTTGCTACTCGTGAATGCAAAATGTCACCACAAATAGCTATCCTTAATCCTTGAACTTTGTCTTTTCTATCAATTATTGTTAATGCATCAAGAAGAGCTTGAGTTGGGTGTTCTCGTCTACCATCTCCTGCATTTAAAACTGCACAATTTACTTTTTGTGATAAAAGATTACATGCACCAGAATCTTGATGTCTGATGACAATGATATCAGGATGCATAGCATTTAGCGTCATTGCAGTATCAATAAGAGTTTCACCTTTTTTGATTGCTGAATTAGTTATGTTCATTGACATCACGTCAGCCCCGAGTCTTTTTCCTGCTAATTCAAAGGAGCTTTGGGTTCTTGTAGATGGCTCGAAGAATAGATTTATTTGAGTTTTTCCTCTCAATATATCAAGTTTTTTATTTTTACTCTTATTCAATGATATAAATTTTTTTGCCTCATCCAAAATCAGATGGATATCTCTAATAGATAAGTCTTGGATTCCTAATAAGTGCTTTTGAGAAATTTTAATAGCTTTTTCTGATGATGCCATTAAAACCAACTCTATAGACTGTAAGAGCGAATTAGGCAAGCATTAATTATTTAAATAATCGATTGCGCCNTGAAGAATGAATGTCGCTGCATTTTCATCAATTTTTTTTACTCTTTTTGNGATATTCGCTTCTAAATTACTNGATAATTTAAATGCAGCTACTGTAGAAAGTCTTTCATCCCAAAGACAGATAGGNATATTTATTGATTTCTCAATATTTAATGCAATACTTTTAACNGAATGAGATGATTTACCTAAACTTCCATCCATATTTATTGGATAACCAATTATTAGGCCTTTAATATTATTTTCATTTATAATAGCTNTCAACTCATCAATAAGTTTGTCCGAGNTTGATTTTATTAATGTTTTATGGGGAGTGGCTATGGTTTGATTTTCATCNCTTATAGATAGTCCAATNCTTTTAGAACCTAGGTCTAAACCTAGCAATCTAACCTTATTAGTTTGTTTTTTTTTAAAATCTTCAATAGTGATCATATTGTATATTTTATACTTAAGTGATACTTTGCGATATTTAACTACCACATGACTATAGATCTTAAAACCATAAAACATATTGCAAAATTATCAAGAATATCTGTTGATGATGAAAAAGCTAAAAAATTAGCAGGTGATTTAAATTCAATATTTGATTTTATAGAAAAGTTAAACGAGCTTAAAACAGATCAAATTAAGCCATTAACCTCAATTGCAGAAACTTCTCTTAAACTTAGAAATGATGAAATAAAAAGCCAAAATATGAGAGAAGAAATTATCAAAAATTCTCCTGAAAAAAACGAGGATTATTTTGTAGTTCCAAAGGTAATAGAATAATGACAGATATCCCAAAGCAAACATTATCAGAATTAATTAATAATATTAAAACTAAAAAAATTTCATCTGAAGAGGCCACAAAGGCCTTTATAGANAGATCAGAAAAATCGAAAAAATTAAATACATATATTACTGAAAGTTTTGACAGGGCAATTAAAAAAGCTAAGCAATTTGATCAAAATCCAAACTTTGATTTAAAGCTTCCTGGTATACCCATTGCCGTAAAGGATTTATTTTGTACAAAAGATGTAAAAACAACAGCGGGTAGTAAAATATTAAATAATTTTATTCCCACATATGAATCTACNGTTACACAAAATATTTGGAACGAAGGAGCTATTTTATTAGGAAAACTAAATTGTGATGAATTTGCAATGGGATCATCCAACGAAACTAGCTATTTTGGAAATGTACAAAGTCCAATCGATGAAAATTTAGTACCAGGAGGATCATCAGGTGGATCAGCATCTGCTTTAGCAGCAAACTTAACTCCTGTAACAATCGGTACTGATACTGGTGGATCCATAAGACAACCAGCATCCTTTACAGGAACTGTAGGATTGAANCCAACGTATGGGAGTTGTTCTCGATATGGCATAGTAGCNTTTGCGTCATCTTTAGATCAAGCAGGACCCATGTCACAAAATGTNAAGGACTGTGCAATATTAAATGAAGTAATTAGTTCCTACGACGAAAAAGANTCAACATCNGTTGATTTTAAAAGAGGTAAGTACAGCGTNGAGTTATCGAAAAATATTAAGGGNAAAAAAATTGGTATACCAAAAGAATATAGAGTNGATGGTATGCCAAAAGAAATTGAAGAACTTTGGCAAAAAGGTATTAATTTTGCAAAAGATTGTGGTGCAGAAATAATTGACATATCACTCCCACATACGACTTATGCATTACCAACTTATTATATAGTAGCACCCGCAGAAGCCTCATCAAATTTAGCAAGATACGATGGTGTAAAATATGGATTTAGATCTAAAGGTGACAACTTAATAGATATGTATGAAAAAACAAGGTCTGAAGGTTTTGGTTCAGAAGTTCAAAGAAGAATTATGATTGGTACATATGTTTTATCATCTGGTTATTATGATGCGTATTATCTTAAGGCTCAAAAAGTAAGAAATTTAATAAAAAATGATTTTGATGAGGCTTATAAAAAAGTAGATGCAATATTAACTCCGTCAACTCCTAGCTCCGCTTTTAAAATAGGAGAAAAAAAAGACGATCCAGTATCGATGTATTTAAATGATATCTTTACAGTACCTGTTAATTTAGCGGGTCTGCCGGGCATATCAATTCCGGCAGGTCATGATAAAAAAGGCTATCCTTTAGGATTACAAATTATTGGAAAAGCTTTTGATGAACAAAATATATTAAACATAGCTTACTCAATGGAGGAAAAGATTAATTTTAAAAATAAGATAGCTGATTGGTGGATTAAATGAGTAAAAATAAATCTGAGTATTTAATTAACAGAAAAGATAATCAATATGAGGTTGTTATAGGATTGGAGGTTCATGCGCAGGTTACATCAGATTCAAAATTATTTTCAACATCTTCCACTAAATTTGGTGCAGAGCCAAATACCCAAGTTAGTTTAGTTGATGCTGCCTTTCCTGGAATGCTACCTGTCATTAATGAATTTTGTGTTAAACAAGCAATTAAAACTGGAATTGGGTTAAATGCAAAAATAAACAAACGTTCAGTATTCGATCGAAAAAACTACTTTTATGCAGATTTGCCCCAAGGATATCAGATTTCACAATTCAAAGATCCAATTGTAGGAGAGGGCAAGGTTATTTTAGATATGCCCGAAGGTCAAAAGGAAGTTGGTATTGAAAGATTACATTTAGAACAAGATGCTGGAAAGAGCATTCATGATATTGATCCAGATAACACTTTGGTAGATTTAAATAGATCTGGTGTAGCTTTAATGGAAATTGTAAGTAAGCCTGATCTGAGATCACCAGACGAAGTTAGCGCTTATATTAAAAAACTTAGATCTATAATGAGATATTTAGGAACTTGCGATGGTAATATGCAAGAGGGATCTCTTAGAGCAGATGTTAATGTTTCTGTAAGATTGAAAGGATCAAAGGATTTTGGCACAAGATGTGAAATTAAAAATGTGAATTCAATTAAGTTTATGCAATCAGCTATTGATTATGAGGCAAATAGACAAGTAGATTTAATTGAAGAAGGCAAAATCATTGATCAGGAAACTCGTTTATTTGATACAAAAAAAAACGAAACAAGATCAATGAGATCTAAAGAGGATGCTCATGATTATAGATATTTTCCAGATCCAGATTTACTTCCCTTAGAAGTCTCTGATGAATTTATCGAAAAATTAAAATCTGATATTCCTGAACTACCAGATGATAAAAAAAAAAGATTTATAAATGAGTTTAAACTATCACCATATGAAGCAACGATCTTAGTTTCTGATATTGAAATCGCAAAATACTTTGAACAGGTTGTGGCAAAGATGGGAAAAAATAGAGATATTAAATTAGCAGTAAATTGGATAACTGGTGAATTGTTTGCTCTATTGAACAGTAAAAATTTAGAAATTTCTCAAAGTCCAATAAGTGCAAAAAATTTATCAATACTAATTAACTTGATTAAAAATGGAACAATTTCAGGAAAGATAGCTAAAACTGTGTTTGAACATATGATTGATGGTGATCAAGATCCTCAAAAAATTGTTCAAGAAAAAGGATTAAAACAACAAAGTGACCCTAAGGCTCTAGAGGCTTTAATAGATAAAATTATTAATGACAATAGAGAAAAAGCTATTGAGTACAAAAATGGTAAAGAAAAATTATTTGGATTTTTTGTTGGACAAGCCATGAAAGCCTCTGGTGGCAAAGCTAATCCACAATTAATAAATGAAATTTTAAAAAAAAAATTATAAGGTTATGGGCGCAGACCTTAATATTACTAAACTTTTACAGGATTATATTCTTAAGTATGGCCTTAAACTGCATCCAGTTCAAAAAGAAATTATAAATTATAATCTGTCGTTAGGAGATATTAAAAGAATGCAAATATCGATATCTCAATGTCAATTTCTTCATTTAATAATTAAAGTTTCTAAAATTAAAAGAGTATTAGAAATAGGAACGTTTACTGGTTTAAGCACACTATCAATGGCATTAGCCCTACCTGAAGATGGCGAAATAACTGCTGTAGATAAAGACAAAAATACAAGTAAGAAAGCAAATGAGTTTTTTAAAAAAGCAAAACAAGACAGCAAAATTAGCATTATTGTTAAATCAGCTTTAGAAGCTTTAATGGAAATTAGAGACAAAAAATATGAATTAATTTTTATAGATGCAGACAAAATGAATTACAAAAAGTATTACGAAATTGCATTAAAGCTATTAGATAAGGAGGGTTTAATTATAATAGATAATGTTCTTTGGCATGGCGATGTAGTAGAGAGTAATATAAAAGACAAAATAACAGATAGTATAAGAGATTTGAATAATTTTATATCTAAAGATGAAAGAGTAGAAAAAGTGATTGTACCATTTGGGGACGGTATGACTATCTGTAGGAAATTATAATGTTTAAAGTTCTAGGTTTTTACAAGTTTTTTAAAGTTGTATCCTTAAAAAAAAATAAAAAATTTATAAATGATCTTTTAATTTTCAATAATATTAAAGGTACAATTATAATTTCAAAAGAGGGTTTAAACGGTAGCATTGCTGGAAAACCATTTAAAATTAAAGTTGTCTCAGCAAAAATAAAAAAACATTTTAAATTTAAGAATTTTGATAGTGAAAATTTATCGCAAAGTATATTTCAGCCATTTCATAAACCAAAAGTAAAAATTAAAAAAGAAGTAGTTCCGATGAATTTACTTTTGACTAAAAAAATTAAAAATAAAAATAATCATGTAAATCCAAATAAATGGAATTCTCTTATTAGCGATAAAAATACATATTTAATTGATGCTAGAAAACCATTTGAATATAATGTGGGAACATTCAAGAAAGCAAATAATCCAAATATACAAAATTTTAGAGATTTTCCTAAATATTTAACAAAACTTAATAAGGATAAACCAATTGCAATGTTTTGCACGGGTGGAATAAGATGTGAAAAAGCTTCAGTATATCTTGAGAAAAAAGGTTTTAAGAATATATATCAATTAAAAGGTGGTATTATTAATTATTTAAAAAAAATTCCAAAAGAAAAAAGTTTATGGAAAGGGGAGTGTTTTGTATTTGATAACAGAGTAAGCTTAAAACACGGTTTAAATCAAGGGACATATTCAATTTGTAGTGGATGCAGGAAACCAATTTCTAGAACAGATACCAAATCAAAAAAATATGAATTAGGTGTCTCATGTCCAAAATGTCACGATATTTTAACATCTTCTCAAAAAAAAAGATTTAGAATGCGTCAAAGTCAAATTAATCTTGCAAAAAACTCAGGAAAAAGACATATCTTCCAAAAACAATTTTGACATTAGATTTATTAAATGGATTTACTGAATGATAAAATACCAAAACTAGTTAGGAAATTAGCTATACCTGCGAGTGTTGGTACTTTATTTCAAACTTTGTACAATATTGTCGATACTTTTTTCGCAGGGAAAATTTCACCTGAGGCTTTATCTGCATTATCAAAATCATTTCCTATATATTTTGTTATTGTTGCAACATCCATTGGCGTTACTATTGCAGGTACATCTTTAATTGGTAATAGCATTGGTGAGAATAATAAGAATAAAGTTCTATATTTTTTTTCTAATGTAATTTATTTCGGAATTTTCATTTCAATATTGTTGACTTTTTTTGGTCTTTTTTTTTCTGAGAGAGTTTTTTTATTAATGGGATCTTCTAATGAGGTAACATCCCTTGGTCTGGAATATACAAATATTATATTTTCTGGGACAGTAATATTTATCCTTGTGGTATCACTAAATTCACTTTTACATGCTGAAGGTGACACCAAAACTTATAGAAATGCTTTAATATTATCCTTTTTTTTAAATATAATTTTAAATCCAATTCTTATATTTGGTTTTATGTTTATCCCAGCGTTTGGTGTTAAGGGTATAGGAATTGCAACAATTATCTCTCAAATTATTTCATTTTTAATAATTCTATTTAAAGTGCTCCAAAACCAAAGAATTCGGGATATGTCGAGTGAATATTTATCAATCAGATTGACTTATTTAAAAGATATTTTTTTTCAATCCATGCCTATTAGTCTGGCGATCTGTGGATACTCAATAGCATCAGCAATTATATTTACTTACGTTGGTATGTCTGGCGAGGCTGCAGCAGCTGGTTATGGTGCTGCAACTAGAATAGAGCAGGTGGTTCTGCTTCCTGTTTTAGGAATAAATACAGCTATAATTTCAATTATAGCTCAAAATTATGGTGCTGGTAATTATGAAAGAATAAAAGAGTCTTATTATACTGCTATTAAATATGCTTTATTTATAATGATATTATCTGGTATTTTAATATTTATCACATCAGGAATTATTCCTACCTTTTTTTCAGATAACCTTGAAGTAAATCACTTTGGAAAAAAATACTTGCAAATTTCAGCTTTCGTTCTTCCTGCATATCCAATCTTTTTTCTTTCAAATGGGTTCTTCATGGCTTTAAAAAAATCTGAAAATGCATTAGTAACAAATTTTTTTAGAAATATTTTACTACCAGTTATTACTTTTTATGTTGCAACATATTTTATGGCTGATTTTAATACTTTTTTTTGGATTTGGGTTGTATCTAATTGGATATTTTCAATTAGTCTTTTGTTAATAGTTCTTTACTATATAAGAAAAAAATTAAATACGCTTAGCGCCATCGTTTAACCACGACCAAAGATGATTGGAGAACGATCTTCTAACAAATAAATTTACTTCATCTACATCTCTATTATGAATAATTACATCAATTTTATTAATAATGGTTTGAGTAACTGCGCCTTTTTTATTTTTAAAATCATTAAAATTATAAGGACAACCATTTGAAAATAAGTCGTATATTTGCGAACCTTTCATTTTAATCATTATAAATTGATCAGTGACATCTGTTATTGCTCCCAAGTTTATCTTATGAATATTATTTATTAAATTTTCTTCGATGGGATAGGTATTATTATTTTTTGCAATTTTGTCGTTAGAGTATATCATCCATTCGTCGGGACTTAACCAAAGGGCTGATATATTATTTCCTACTGTTGATGTATTTGACTCAGTAGGTAAAAGAATATCTAACAATTTTCCAACTTTTGAAATAAATTCTCTTTTTTTTCCTCTAATAATTAGTTTCATAACTGGACTTTCTTCATTAATTTTAAGATTATTAAAGTCCTTTGTTTCATTTATTGGTGAGTTATAATTAAGCATTTAATCTTTTATTCTCCTTATCAAGAAAAACTGGATCAGCAACCTGCACACTTATAATTTTATTTTTCATAGGTATAAATAATTTTTTACCCAACATATTTTTTCCACCTTTAACAACACCTAATGCAATTGATTTATTTAAATTTGGACTAAAATAGCTTGAGGTAATATGTCCAAGCATCTCTACAGGTTTTTTTGAAACATCAGCAACAATTTGAGCACCTTCCTCTAAAACTTCCCTTGGATCCTCCGTTACTATCCCAACCAGTTGTTTTCTATCTTCTCTAATTGTATCTGATCTATAAAGCGATCTTTTGCCTATAAAATCATATTTCTTCTTACTGACTATCCAATCCATTTGAAGATCTATAGGAGTTAATGTTGCATCAGTATCTTGTCCTACAATTATAAAACCTTTTTCCGCTCTTAAAAGGTGCATAGTTTCGGTTCCATAAGGAGTGATGTTAAACTCTTTCCCAGCTTCCATACATTTTTCCCAAACAGATTTACCAAAATTTGCTTGAATATTGATCTCATAACTCTGTTCTCCAGTGAAACTAATCCTCATTACTCGACATTTTATATTATCAATTTTTGCATTTTTGAATGACATGTGTGGAAACTCTTCATCTGATAAATCCAAATCAGGTATAACTTTTTTAACAATTTTTTTACTATTAGGTCCACAAACACTAATGGTAGCAAAATGATCAGTTACTGAAGTTAAATATACATCAAGTTCAGGCCATTCTGTTTGAAGATAGTCTTCCAATTTTCCTAGAACTGTAGCTGCGCCACCAGTGGTAGTAGTCATTATATAATGGTTCTCATCAAGACGTGTAGTAACACCGTCATCATAAACCATTCCATCTTCATTTAACATTAAACCATATCTACACTTTCCAATCGCAAGTTTTGACCAAGCATTTGTATAAACTCTATTTAAAAATTCAGAGGCATCAGAACCTTGGATATCAATTTTTCCTAATGTAGATGCATCTAATATTCCAGCACCATCTCTAGCNGCTTTACTTTCTCTTTGAACTGCATCAAACATGCTTTCACCTTTTTTTGGGTAATACCATGCTCTCTTCCATTGACCTACATTTTCAAATTCAGCATTATTATCAACATGCCAATCGTGCATCGGAGTTTTTCTAAATATGTCAAAAAATTCACCAACATTTCTTCCAACAATAGTTCCAAAAGTTAAAGGAGTATAAGGTGGTCTAAATGTTGTTGTTCCTAAATCTGACATTTTAACTCCACTAGTGTCAGATATAATTCCCAAAGCGTGCATATTTCCAAGTTTACCTTGATCAGTTCCCATACCAGTTGTTGTGTAACGCTTCACATGTTCTATTGATCTAAATCCTTCTCTAAGAGCTAACTTAATATCTTTTGCAGTAGCGTCATTCTGGAAATCAACAAATGGTTTACATTTACCAATTGCTTTATCAGATGGTAAAAGCCATATATTCCTTTTTAATATTTCCTTAGTAGAATTTATTTTTAAGTCTTCAAAACTAGTTTTGTCAATTCCAAGAAAATTTTTTATATTTTGGTTAAAATTTTTAATAATTGTATTTAAATCAAATTCCCCATTACATGAACCAATGCTTATCTGATCTGATGGATATTTACTTGGAATAAAAACATTATCTTCATTATCAAATTTGAGTTTTCCACCAGACTGAGTAAATAAATGAACTGCTGGCGTCCATCCACCAGAAATTCCTAGGCAATTACATTTAATTTTTATTTTTGATCCAGTAACTGATTGACCATCTTTGGAAAGTTTCATAATTGAAACTTCTTTAATTCTTCTATATCCGGAAGTATCAACGATAGTGTAGGAATTATATATTTTTATACCTATTTTTTCTGCGTGATTTGTTATTTCAGAATTTACTTTTTCCCTAATATCAATAATTGCATTTATTTTAATTCCCTTATTAAATAAAGATATGGCTGTTTCGTAAGCACTATCATTATTAGTAAATAAAATATTTTCTTTACCACAAACTACTCCGTAATAATCAGAATATTTTTTAATTGCTGATGAGAGAATAATACCTGGTCTGTCATTATTATTAAATATGAGTGGTCTTTCAATGGAGCCAGTTGCTGCAATTACTTTCTTTGCTCTAATTTTTAGTAATCTTTGTCTAATTTTGTCTTTCTTCTTATTTAATGGCAAATGATCAGTTAAATTTTCTCTAGCTAATAAAAAATTATAGCCATGATAAGCTGCAACACTTGTTCGTGTTTTAATTTCTAAATTTTTGATATTTTTTAGTTTGGAAATTTCATTTTCTAACCATTTAGAAGAATATTGATTATTGATTTTATTAAACTCTGAACTTTGATAAATAGTTGTTCCACCTAAATGAGGTTTTTCATCTAATAATAATGTTTTATAATTATTTTCAGCTGCTGTTTTTGCAGCCATTATTCCTGAAATACCTCCACCTATAACTAAAACATCGCAATGAATATATTTGTGTTCATATAAATCTGGATCTGGTTTTGTTGGTGACTTACCTAATCCAGCAGATTTTCTAATAAAGTATTCATATTTTTCCCAAAAACTTGCTGGCCACATAAAAGTTTTATAATAAAAGCCAGCTGGTAGGAGAGGGGATAAAATATTATTTATACCGCCAATATCAAAATTTACATTAGGCCAACAGTTTTGACTTGATGCTTCAAGACCATCATATATTTCAATTTCAGTAGCTCTGACATTTGGTTCAGTATAAGCAGTATTTCCATTTATCTGCACAATCGCATTAGGCTCTTCTGAGCCTGCTGTCATTATACCTCGCGGTCTATGGTATTTAAAACTACGAGCTACTAAATGAATTCCGTTAGCAATTAAAGCTGAAGCTAGTGTATCGCCTTTAAAACCGTAATATGTTTTACCGTCAAATTTAAATGAAACTCTTGTAGTTTCATCAATAAAATTACTTGAATTAATTCTTAAATTTTTTGGCATACAATTATTTTAATGGTGGTTTTTCTCCCATTTTATATACTGCGTGTATTTGATCATTTGAGGTATCTCTGACCATATTAAACCATTTTCTACAACCGTGTACATGTACCCATCTCTCAAATTGAATACCTTTAATATTTTTTCGCATAAATAAATATTCTGCCCACTGGTCGTCACTAAGTTCTGTTGGTTGTTTTGGTCTTTCTATATGAGCTTCGCCACCTGCTTTAAATTCGCTTTGTTCTCTTTCACCGCAATAAGGACAATTAATTATAAACATTAGTGAGCAACTGCGGCAGCTCCATGTTCATCAACAAGATCTCCACTTACAAATCTATTTATATTGAACGCTGCATTTAATTTATGAGGTTCATCATTTGCAATTGTATGAGCAAATAAATCTCCAGATCCAGGTGTTGCTTTAAATCCACCTGTACCCCAACCACAATTAAAGTATAAACCTTTAATAGAAGTTTTACTTATTATTGGACTTGCATCAGGACAAATATCAACAATACCACCCCATTGCCTCAACATTCTCATTCGACTAAAAATTGGGTAGAGTTCAAGAATTGCATGTAATGTTCCTTCTACAATATCATGACTACCTTTTTGAGAATAAGAAACGTAGTCATCTGTTCCAGCGCCTATAACTAATTCACCTTTGTCAGATTGACTTACGTATGCATGTACTGCATTTGACATAACAACAGTATCAATAATTGGTTTGACTGGCTCTGAAACAAGTGCTTGCAAAGGTTTGCTTTCTAAAGGAAGTTTTAGGCCTGCCATGTTTGCTATAACACTTGAATGTCCCGCAGCAACTACACCAATTTTTTTTGTTTTTATAAATCCTTTTGTAGTTTCTAGTCCTTCAACTGTGTCTCCATTTCTTTTAATACCTTTAACTTCACAATTTTGAATTATATCCACTCCCATTTCATCAGCACCTCTTGCATAACCCCAGGCAACAGCATCATGTCTAGCTGTACCCGCTCTTTTTTGAAGTGTTCCACCTAATACTGGATATCTTATATTTGGTGAAGTATTTATAATTGGACAAAATTTTTTGACTTCTTCAGTTGATAGCCAAACTGCATCCACTCCATTTAATCTGTTAGCATGTGTTCTTCTTTTTAAATCCCTTACATCTTGAAGGTTATGTGCTAAATTCATAACACCTCTTTGACTAAACATTACATTATAATTTAATTCTTGTGAAAGACCTTCCCATATTTTTAAAGCATGATCGTACAATCCTGCACTAGCATCCCAAAGATAATTAGATCTAATTATTGTAGTATTTCTTCCAGTATTACCACCACCAATCCAACCTTTTTCTAAAACAGCTATATTTCTCATGTTATGTTTTTTAGCTAGATAGTAAGCTGTAGCTAAACCATGGCCGCCACCCCCAACAATGATTGCGTCGTACTCTTTTTTTGGCTCTGGATCTCTCCATGCTCTTTGCCAATTTTCATGATCAGTTAGAGCATTTTTAAATAGTGAGAAAATCGAATATTTATTTTTCATAATTTTAGGTGAAAATACTTGATTAATATTGAATATTCAATGATTTCAAGTTACACATTTAGCACGGAAGGATGGGTGAGCTGGTTTAAACCAGCGGTTTGCTAAACCGCCGTACGCTTGAAAAGGTGTACCGAGGGTTCGAATCCCTCTCCTTCCGCCATTAA
>FUFK010038047.1_pt1 | contig 56847 bp, 84 predicted proteins | sample 1021851 | NCBI WGS metagenome assembly FUFK01 (sample SAMEA51879418, study PRJEB19060) | metagenome
AATGCTACTGACAAAGCTTTAAAAGTCGTAGAGAAAGAAAGACAAGGAAAGCGAAGACACTATATAAACGAATGGTTTAGATGGGTCGAGTTAGTAGCAAAATATATAAAAAGGAGGATAAACTAATGAGTAAAGATAATGAAAATANTGTGTATATGTTTCATAATATAAAACATAATATATTTCTATTTACTAACTGTGAAAACTATGAAGATGCAATGTATACATTTGATCTTTCAGGTTTTGAAAATAGAGAAGAATGGAAAATCTTCTTAGAATGTGGAGATCAACCACAATGAGTGAAGAACTAAAAGATCCTTACGAAGGTAAGGAATTTATAAATTGTGGACTCGGTAGAATTAGAGTTCAAATTTTAAGAGAAGGAGCTACTCTTCAAGATTATATGACAGCTTTAAAAATGTTAATGGAAGCTGAAGCATATACTGGAGAGAGATTAACANNNNAAAAGGAGNAAAANAATGCCNATGGGAAGTAAAGAAAAACCAAAGTGGAAATTAGTGACATTCCATGAAGACGGAAAACAGTTTACTACTTGGCATCATGAGAAACCTGATTTCAAATTGATGTACAAGAAAATAGGAACTGATATGATAGAACTTCAGACAGCATATATACCAGAATTATCTAATAGAAAAGATGGTTATGTAGATATATGGTTTGATGAAGAAGGTAAACTTAAAGGTATGCCAATAGTTAATATAAAAATAACTGAAGCATGGCGTAAGTGGTTATCTAATACTGGAAGACGAGCACTTGAAGGTGATTGTATAGTCGGTAAAGTATGCGTCTATCAGAAAGTTGAAGAGGAGGCTGCATGACAGACGATAGAGGAGATCTAGATTTAACTAAGCAAATAGATGATCTGCAAAAAGAAATAGAATATCTTAAAAAAGAGATGACTATTTTACATGAGAATTATGGTATAGAAATTAGAGATAAAGATCGAAGAATCATAGATCTGATGAATATTAATGATTCTCATAAAGCTACTAATGGTGATCTTAGAGTGCTTAATAATCAGTTATTAAGAGAAAACGATAAGATGAAAGAAGTCATTGAAAAATCAGTTAAAAGACTTAGAAACGATGGAGTACTATGAGAAAATATGTAGATAAATTTCATATATGGCATTTACATTATAGAACTGAAATAGTATGGTGTACTATTGGTTTTATATTAGGAGCTATAATACTATGATAACTGTAATACCAAGTGAAGAAATAAATAAAATGAGAGAAGCATTACAAGATTGTATAGAATCACAATCTGTTATAGCTAATGCTATCAAGTGTGGTTTTCTTGAAGATAAACATTCTTTAATAATGCAAGAGTGGTTGCACTATTATGAACAAAGAGAACAATACTTGCAACATACACTAGAAGGAGCAATAAATGAGCAAAGAAAACGCACTTAGAGCATTGGTAGCTACAAAGCAAGTAGAAATCGATAAGCTCAAAAGAAAAATAAAAGAGTTAGAGTATATAAATGATTCTTTAGAAAGAATAAATGAAAACGAAAGAATAGAACAAGGAGGATGGAATGGAGATAACACCAGACAGCGAAGTGTTAAGACTCGAAAAAAGACAAAGAGGACTTCAAAGAGTAGCAACAGCAATAAATGATTTAACTATTTATGGAATATATCCTACAAATTTTCCAAAATTAGTTAATGTGTTAGAACACGCTAAAGATCATGTTAAAGCTGAAATAACTTCAACAAAAAAACGAATTATAGAATTAGGTGGTCAAACAGTTGAAGAAACTGTAACAGATCCACTTACACAAAATTCTATTTGAGAGTAGTATACTGTAAAACAGGGATCTTCTCATTTAGATAGAGCTAGGGGGGAGACTCCCTAGTTCGCTAAATCCAATTCTTGGGAATACAAAGTACTTCACCAAATTCAATTTCTTTAGTATCAGGATCTATAGAGTAAGTACCAAATGTTTTAATATATTCATCGGTCTCTTCATAAATCCAACCTTTGGTTTTTGAGATTGCAGGTTTTAACTTATTCATACTATCTTTAGATAGCCAACCAGTATTAGACTGGGCATCGTACCAGGTTAGTTTATCTTTAATAGGTTCGTAAGGAAAGTCTGTATTAGGTTTTTTCTTTTTTTTAGTGTAGCGTCTTTGGGTCATTGTTCCACCAACAGAATGTATCGTGATCGTTTTGTTCAAACTTATTCATAACATCCAAAGGAACTTTTGATCCTTCTTCGTCAAAGACTAATTGTAGGTATGTAGAATAAATTACAGCTAGTGCCATAGCATCAGCAGCTCTTATTGAAAGCTCTGGATTTTCCTTAGCAATAAAGTCACCTATTTTATTAGGGTCTACCTTTTTTAAGAACTTCTCAGAATATCTGAGTTTTTTATCTGCTGGGAATTTTATAATTTTAACCATAATTTTTTCATACCTCTGGCGAGGATACTNTATTCTTTAATTTGGGTTGCATGATAAAGTCAATGTGCTTTTTAATCTTAGGTACAAGTTTATTATAAACCATTACCCAAAGCATTGAGTCATCATAAAAGAAATCGGGATTTTTCCACATTTCTGTATGATGTTTATAGAAGGTAGTAGCTATATCTAGTGGGTCTATTTCCATTTTTCCCCAAAAATCACGCTCCGACATACCACATCTATGTAAATAGTCGTGGTGAAGGAAGCATAAAGGAATAGTCCATTGGTCTCCTACCTTCTGCCCAAAGCCTCGATGCTGAGCATAAGTAATATGATGTGCCTGAACTGGAACAGACTGACATAAAATACAAGGGTTAGAAGCTACCCACTTAAGATATTTTTTGTCTTTTAGCTTTTGTTCCTTGTCCCTTGATTGTATTCCTAACTTTTGTGTACCCATAATAAATACATAGTGCTTGTAGACCTTCATGAACATAATTAGATGTTCTTCTTTCAGATCTTCTTATGTTAGCTGCTATTTCAATTATACTGAAATTTTGCCAACAAAACATCTTCATAATTTTAGTACTTCTAGGGCCAATTTCTTTAGCTATATCAACTAGCTCAAGAACAGCTCCTAGATGTGAAGCAAGAAAATCGGGTTTAGATCCATCGACTCTAACATCTGTGAGTCCACCACCTACACCCATTTCACTAAATTCACACATACGCCTATATCTAGATCCTGCCTCATATTCGGCAAGGGATATTAGATTACGATTAAACATATAGAAAAGACGAGATTCACGGATATTAACTTTAACCTTCTTCTTGTCTACTACGATATAACCAATCTCAGGTTTTTCTAGATGTCTCATAATCAATTAAATTAGTATTAACAAAATTTCTAAAGGATGTATTGTTATTATACAATTTATTAAGTCTATAGACTCGATTCATATGTGAACAATTATGATGACGAGCAATAAGGCTTTTAACCCCGTACCTTTTGGACGGGTTTAACAGCCAGGACATTAAGACTGAAAGATTGTATATTTTATACTCATCTTTAGATCTTATCCCTTTTTTTCCCTTGAGGGTATCAAGAGAAATGTTATAAGTACAACTTAAGTACTTTTGAATATTAATAATCATAGAAAGGAAACAATTATGTTGAAAGTTATAGAACATCATTCTGCCTCTGCAGGTAATACATTTATTGACTGTCCCCAAATGTGGATCATAGATAAATTATACGGATTTGAAACGGAAGAGAATGCTAGAATGAAGATGGGACATACAGCTGAATATGTAGCGTATGACGCATTAACAAATCAAATCACTGATGAAGAGACTATTACAGAAACTGCAAAACATCAATATGTAATGAAACAGAATGGCAATGAAGCCGATGATGAATGTGGATGGTCTGCTGAAATAGCAAAAAGATTCATCAAAGAGTTAAAACAATATGGTAAAATAATTAGTTATCAAAAAGAATGGAAAGATAATTATCCAGGACTTAAGATACCAATTATTGCTAAATTAGACTTCGAATTTGAAGACTATATTGTAGATACTAAGGCTACAGCTAAAGTATGGAGATATGCTCCTACTGCAGCTGATAGAAAAGCAGGTAGAAAGGGTAAAATTAATCATAATTATCACCCAAAATCTGATCATCTTAGACAACAATTTCTCTATCGTGAGTTGTTTAAGAAAGATGCTTTATTATTATATGCTTCTGCTTGGGATAATTATACTGCAGATCTAGGAGATCATGTAGGTCATTTAGACACCATTATCCAAGCATTTAAGACTATTGAGCATATACTAACAATAGCTAAAACAAAGGAAGATGTTGTCCGAATGTATCCTTTGACATTCGACAACTGGAGATGGAGATATTCACCTGGAGCCGAAAGTTTTGCAAGAAATATTTGGAACAAAGCGTGGAAATAAGGTATAAATCGATATGCAACGATTTGGATCAATTGTTAAACAATTAAATAGGAGGAATAAACTAATGAATGTAGAAACATTTGAATGTAGTCATAAAAAAGCATTCGCATCCAAAGAAGGTAATGGTAAATATAGTATTTATGTTACCAAAGATGATGGAACTGATATGACTATTTATGGAGAAGCTGTAGGAGCTGAAGGCTGGTCTAAAGGATCTAGACTTAAGATTACTGCTGCACCTCCAAGACAATCTAAAAGTGGTAAGTGGTATCAAACTGCTCAATCAGTAGAAATACTTGATGGACAGGTTGCGACTTCAGTACCAATTCCAAGTGTAGCACCTGCAGCATCAAAACCTGTAGATAAGCAATCACAATGGAAAGAAAAATATAGATTAACTATGAGTAATCTATTAGCAGCATCTTTACAATCAGGCAAAGAAGTAAACTTTGATCAGATTGATAAATATGTAAGAATGATATTAGATGCTCAATATGATGGTGAAGAGGCACCATTTTAAAAAATTCTGATGCAATTAGCTGTTTCCTCCCTTTCTGTAAAAAAAATAGAGGACGCATCGGATACTGTGCAGGGTGAAATTCCCTGCATAGTTTGTAAAAAGAAATCAGCAGTTATACATAATAAAATATATTATTGTGGTAGTTGCTTATGTAAACATTTAGGAATTTATGAAAACAATACTAATGATACTTCATCTGTCTAACGGAGAAGTAGCAAAATTACCAGTTACTATTTTAACTTCACAAACTTGTAATGATAAAATGATAGAAATGTTAAAACCTAAAGATTCAGATGATAATATATATTATCGTGGATCTCAAGTATGGGTTCATTATTGTCAAACAGGTAGTGGAGAATGGATAAAATGAAATGGATTATAAAACTTTCAAACTATATCTTGAGTGCTGTGGATATACGACTTGGAATAAAGATTGGAAAGTTAGAGAATCTTATACTAAATATAAACAAACAGGAGAAATAATATATAATGATAACAGAAGAAAGACTCGAAAAGGCATTAGCGTATCTGTCCAAGACTGATGAAGAGAGTGCTACTGCAAATGCTAATGTTAAATATTTAGATAGATTACTTAAAAGAAAAAAGGCTTTACATATTACACATAATTCTGAAGCTAAAAGTATATCTGCTAAAGAACAAGCTTTCTATGCTAGTGATATTTATAAAGACGCTGTAGATGAGTTATTTAATACAGAAGTCAAAGCTAGTACTTTAGAAAACAAAAGAGATAAAGAAGGTCTTATTATAGATCTCTTTAGAACTCTAGAAGCAAGTAGGAGGAAACATAACATATGAGATATATAGTAATATTATTTACATTATTCTTATTGAGTGCTTGTTCTATAGGGCCAAAATGTACTTACACACAAGATGGTACAAAGATTAAATCTTATTTTTGGTTTTATAAAGATAAGCCAATAGATCTCGATAAGGAGAATTGTAATTGATTTATAAATTTAAAGTCTGGGTATGGAGTCCATTAAAAGCTGAGATTCATTTGTCAGCTAAAGATGATGATGAGGCTGCTAGAATATTCCAGGCTTTAGATTTAAGTAGTTTTAAATGGGAAAGAGAACCCATGTTACATAATAGAACTACATATGAAGTAACTAAAACTGATGAATCAACTAAAGACAGTACCATCATCTCAGACAGAACAAAAATTACCTGAAGAGAAATTATGGTATGCTGTTATTGTTCAAGCATTTACTGATGCTGCATACGCAGGTAATCGCAGAGATCCTTTGTATGCTAAGAGAGAAGCAATAGAGTGGATGACTACACAAGGTAAAGACTTCAAATTAGTATTTCATTATGCAGGTTACGAATATGAATATGCTGTTCGTAAAGTTCGTAAGCTCTTAACTATGGTTAAATATCAAATAACAGAAATTCAAACTGCAATCCTAACCAATAAAAAACCCCAATCCAAACCATCCGAAAGGTATAAACTTAGTTTTTAATGCGATATAAATATACAGTAACTGATAAAAAAGGTAATGTTGAAACATTAGAAGCAATGTCTTATAAAAAATTATTAAAGAAACTTAAACCATCAACTGAATATAAGATAGAATATCTTAATAAAAAAAAACATCATTTGGTTAAGTTAATAACAACTAAGAAAAATGATGACTGATTTTTCTACTGATTTAAAACACCATGAAAATATGACTAAATCTAGCTATGATAAACAAGTAGGAGGATCTCATTATCAAAAGTATAAGATCCAACCTAGTAAATTTGTTGTTGAGAATAAGTTATTATTTCCAGAAGGATCTGCTATTAAGTATATCATTAGACATCAAGATAAAGATGGTAAGAAAGATCTACTGAAAGCTATTCACTTTATTGAAATGATAATTGAACGAGATTATTCTTGATCATCGTGCCATCGCTCGTTGATTTTAGCTGCCATCCAAATAGCTAAAGGAATACATACAATAAAAGTTAATTCGGCAGCTCTTAGCCAAGAGAGATCTAACGACCAGGCTAAGAATTGTGTTATTAGTATAGGCAAACAACCACCAGTTAAAATTAGAATTGCTATTCTATATTCAAAAGGTGGTTTCATATATTTACCAATACTGTAATAACAAAAATAGAGGACATAACAATTGTTAGTCCCCTATTAAATGATTTACTTAATATAAATTTTGCTAAGTCTTTTTTCATTCGTCAATGTTAGAAAGCTCCTTGATCTTCATCTCTAACATTTCTTGTTGAATTTGCAAGACTTTAATTGCTTGTTGATTATCAATAATATCGCTAGAATTTTCTTCTATTTCGACTCCAGCTTCCATGTTCTGTGAGTTTTCTATCCTATCTAAAATTTCATAATACTTCAGAATACCAATAATAATAGCCACAAATACTATAATTGTAAGCACAAAGATAGAGTGGTGCTTCTTCATTATTTAATAATTTTAAGAATTTTTTTTCTACCTTGATATATTTCTGTAAGTGCTTCTACTTTTTTACAACTAAAAACAACTCTATTAGGATTAACTTCTCTTTCGGCAATCCTTTTAGATCTTAAGCAGTCGCTCATTTTATCTTTATAAACATGCTCAATCATGTTTCCGTTTAATGTTAAAATTAATGCTACAACAACCTCTGTCATTTTTAATTACCATTCCTTCTTACTTTATCTTTTAAAATTTCCATTTGTTCTGCAAGTTTATCTACATCTTTGATAAGTCTTTCGATATTAACTTTGTTGTTCATCATATCATCAACCCTTGCTGTGATTTTTTCAACATCAACAATAATATCCTCTATTAATAAAAATTGTTCTGAGTCTGCAGGTAAAGAACCCATCTCACCTCTTGGCCATTTAATTCTAAATTCTGTGTTTTTTTCTACATCAGCAATCATTAATTTACCATTTGTTTCAATAGTATTTAATCTTTCAATAACACCAAAGTATGCCCATACTCCTAATGCTACTGCTGCAATAATAGAAATTAAATTTCTTAATGGTAATTGTATATTTGTATTTTCACTTACTTTCATTTCCACCCCATTAGCCATAACAGCAATTTTTCTATTTTATCTATTAATTTTTTCATGTTCTAAATATTGGTAAAGAAGCTCCAGAATTGTGGTAACATTTTAAACAATGTACTTTAGAATCTTTATAAACTACATGAGGGTAGTTTACAGGACGCTTACAAGTTTTGCATTGTTTGCTGTTACACTTACAACTTTTCTTTGTGTTTTTCTTTAAAACCATCAAGTTCCTTATTAGCTTTACTCAAATCTGCAGCAGCATTCTCTAACTTTTGTAGAGTACGCTTTAGAGAAGAGTCTTTTAATTTACAAGCATCTTCTAATTCAAGGATCTGTTCCTTGAGATTACGCACTTGTTCCTTATACTCGTTAATAATTTCTTGATAGTCGGCTTGTTCCATTACTTCTTGCCGTTCCTAAATATTTGTGTTCCTTTAATACCAAAAATACTCGCACAAACTAAAATCCATAAGTTTGTAAACCATGAGGGTAATGCCTGGAAATGATCAAAAAATACTTTGATCTTATCCATCGCTGCTGGATCGTCTGACCAGACCCCGTAGGCAAGTACAATTATCGGAAGCGTTAATATTAAAAGAACTACTTCATCTTTGTAGTCGTTTTGTCTAGCTTCCAATAGCTTACCTTGGTAAGCCTCTTCACCTTTAGCCATACGCTCAGCGTGTAAAAGCTGTGCATCTGACATTGCCATTTTAGTCTTTTGTCTATTCGAATATATTTTAGCTCCTGCTTGTAAAGCAATTCTTGCTAATCCAAACCACGCCATTTTATTCTCCTATAACTTCCTTTACCTTTTTTAGGTAAATGTGTTTTATTTCTTTTTTGTTGTAAGGCTTTCGCCACTGGATTTCTTAATAGTGTATATCTTTCCTGTACCCCCTCCTTGATATCGGAGGTAGTGCCTTTTGCCCCATCTTTTGTGCCACGCCCAAACATTAAGTTTAGAACTTATTGACTCTATGATGCTGAAGAATTTGTCGGAAATCCATCCCATGCCTTATACATTCCTTCTACTAAAATTTCATCAGAGTATGGTTGTTGACCATTCTCCATTTTAATAATGGATTTAACTAGAGGTAAATAGTGTTCTATACTATTATCTAGTTGATCCATTGGGTTAAAGTTCATTCTTTCACAAACAAACTTTATATAAGCGTCAGTATCGTTTTCACTCGGAGGTGCCCATCTTGCGATGATATCCTCGATAGTATATTTCTTATGAGAGAAACGATAGACTAAGAGTATTCTCATTAAAGCTCGAATACCCCAAACAGGTTCTTTGAAAACACAAAAAACCTCGTCTGATTGTTCATCAGCGAGACCATCCCAGTCAGTACCTAATTTGATATTGCCTGGATTGTGATTTCTAATTCCTCTAGGTAATTTTTCTGTTCCATCTGCCATTGTTTTTTAATACCATTGGGATTAACTTGGGTATTCCATCTATAATGACTGAGGATCCTACAACTGGTCTGGACTTTTGTAATTTATTATATTCAAAAGCTAAACTTTTCATGTCTATTAAACAACCAGTTTGCATTCCCCACAGTAATTCATTTGGATTACTCCAGTAATCTATTTTGAAAACAGTATGATAGTGTCCTTGTACAGTACACATACCATATTGTTGTGCTACCTTTAGCACATCTTTGTATTTACCATGACAGAAGTAGATTTGTTGACCATTTGATGCCTTCAAAATCAAATCTTCATGCCAAGTCCAACCTGGCCCAACACCTAACATTTCGTTATAAGTCTTAAAGACTTCGTGTGGGAGTCCATGTCGAGTAGCTTTTCTAAAAACTAAACTACCATGGTTAGAGTCTAGCAAATACATTTTAGGAAACATCTTATGAAGTTTCGTAAAAAATTGTCTTGCAACAGTCAATTCGTGACTGGCTCCGTATAAGCCTGGATGCTTGTCGTGGAATGAAATGCTATGCCAGTCAAGCTCGTCACCAATATTCACGATGCAATCAGGTTTATATTTTCTCTTAATTGCAGCCAGAAAGTCAAGTGTATCTGGGTGGTGATAGGGTGCGTGTTGATCTGCTATAACAAGTATTGATTTTCGAAGCATATAATTGCTTATACAATTTTTCGTTGTACTTGTAAAATACTATATGTACAACTAAATTTCGTCTCTTTGTTCACACCAATGTCTCACAATAGTCTTGTGAGTATTGGTAAATTCTGGGCCTAATTCTTGCATTACTTTAATGCTATTTAAATGCCCTGACATAGAACATTCATGATAACTATTAAAAGGCATTGCTCTTTCCATAGGTACATCGCAGGTTCCTAATACAAAGGAACATACTTGCATTACAAGTGTAAATTTCATTATTGGACTAATAAGGATTTAACGACCCACATTAGATTACCCAAAGCCATGAAACTTACTGCCCATATTATTTTATATATAGTGTTAATCTTTGAAGACAAATGTTCAACATGATTACTTAGTAATGTTTTAATTACTGCAATCTCTCCATGTATCTTTAAGATTTCTTCTTTATTTTCTGTTGCTCTACTCATTAGAATAATGTTTCGTAAGGTGACCTTACTAACCCTTTCGTTTTGTATTGCGTATATCTTGGCCCTTGATATCTAGGATGGCCAAGTTGTCCTAGTGTAAAATCTACTGCTGTGTCCCAAGCAAGATCTGCACTTAAGCCATCTCGTTCTAAACCTTCAGCAATATTTTGTGATGCTTGTTGCAGCCAAATTGGTAAGAATCGTTTACCGATTTGACCACCTATTTTTAAGCCTTTTTCAATAGCTTCATCATCTTTCTTAGTAATGTTAGGACTCCACTTAGTAGTTAAGTATTGCTTATTAGTTAATACTTCTATTGTTGTTCTAGGTAGAGAGCCTATCTTTTTAAGAGCAGTTGATTGAGGAGCTGTTATCCAATGGAAAGGTTCCATTAATTGTTTAGAAAATGTAAGTACTTCACCATTACCTAGATCAATTCTAGTTGGATCTGTATTCTCTAATAAAGACTTACCACTAAACGCATAGTTTAATGCAGTTCCTGCAGCTGCATAAGTAACAGCAGCTCTTAAAAAATAATATTGATATAATCTTCTTGCAGCTTCGTCAGACTCAAATCCTGGTAATGACTTAGCTATAATCCTGATGTTAGATATTGTCCAATCAGGAGCAAACATAAGCAATTGCATATAGCCTCTAGAGCCTGGAGCAAATGTTGTTTGCGTTAAATTCTTTAACCAAGGAGCTTGTATACTATTAGCAACCCTAGCCCAATCTTGTCCACCAAAAGCATCGTTAGCAAATTGTGATGCTCTTCTAGCTTTAGCATAAACTTGCGTTAATGTTTTATCTACTCTTGGATCAAGAGTTTTGTTTAATTGTGTAAGATATGTATGTAGTTTAGCTTGAGTAAATACTCTATCCCAAGTTACTTTATCAAACCATCTAAATACTTTTTCTACTTTCTCAGTAGGTGAAACACCAAAATGTCTTTTAAAAAATTTGTCTACAGTTAATTGTCTACCAGCTGATAAATTGTAATAAAATCTATCAAAGCCAACATCTTCAGGTGTACTTATTTGAAGACCTGTGCCTTTAGCAAATTGTAATAAATCTTTAAATCCTAATTCTTTGCTACCTAATACTTCTGCTGCATGAGGAAACTCAGCTCTATACTTAGCAGGATTATCTATATAACTTTGTAATTCTTTACCTGATCTTGGATTTAATACTTTACCAGTAAACTTTAATTTATTACCAGCAAAGAACATACTTTCAACTAAAGCTCCTGCATGGAAGAATGAAAAACCAACAGCTAATCTTTTCATCATTAAGTTAGTAGTAAAGATAGCTGAAGTTAATTGATGCTCATCAGTAGCATCGAATACCATTCTTAATGATTTTTCCATTCCTTGATGTATCCAAGGATCTCCTAATTTAGCATCTTTAAAATAAGGATGTTTAAATCTAACATAGTTAGGATCATCATCAAATCTAAGTCTTGTTAATAAAGCTCTATTATTAATTTTAGTTCTTTCTAAATTAGTAATTAAAGCTCTAGTTGCTAATGCTTTACCAGCAGCATGAGTATAAATTTTAATAAGTTCTACTGGATCATCATAACTAGGTTTAATGTGATAACCTTTTTGTAATCCTTGGTTAATTTCTCCAAAGACACCTCGTTTACCAAATGCAAATTTACCTGATGGGCCAGTAACTAATTTTTCTGCTATTTTTCTATCAAATCTACTTATAAATTGAAAAGGTTGATGTGCAGGATTATATTCTGCCCATACTAAAGGAAGATAATTAGTTCTAATATTGCTAAATAATTTATCATCTCCTTTACCAAAAACTTCTGCAAATCTACTAAATGATTTTTCAATTGCGTTAGCTGCTTCTAATTCAGCAGCAGTTAATTGATTAGACGATATAGGTTTAAATTTTGGATTATATCTTGGAGGAGGAAATCCTGTATTAGGATCTACTTTAGCTTTAGTAATGTAGTAAAATATCTTTCTTCTTGAATCAATAGCATCTGGTACTAATCTTTTAATAGTATTAGCTAATTCATAACCAGCTGAATTAAGTTTAACTTGTGCAATTTTCATTGCTTCTAAACCACCTTCAACTTGTAAAGCTGCTTCATCAAATTCAGGTCTAGCTTTTCTAAATGCTTTACTAAACAATCTCCAGCCACCATATATACCAGCACCAACAGCTGCACCTTTAGCTGTAGCTAATAATTTTTCATCATCTGCTGTAAGAAATTGTGCAGTAGCACCTATACCAGCAAATGTACCAGCTCTTTTTAGAGCAGTATTCCAGGCTAAATCTTTGCCAGTTTCATTAACTGTTCTTAATGCTGAAGTAACTTCTGCTTTAATACCTTGAAATCTTTGAGGAGTAAATTCTTTAGTAGTAGTTTCTAAATCATTTAATATATCATCAACTCCTCTGTAAATACCTTGTTCATTTGTTTCAAGTAATTTTTCAGGATTGTTTTTATATTTAGGACTATTATGAGTTTTAATTTGTGAAGCTGCTACTTGAGCTTTAGCTATACCAGACATTTTAGAAATTAATGCTCCAGTACCTTGGAAACCAATAGAGAGTACAGCTCCTGCTGAAGCTCCTATAGTAGTTTCTATTGTAGTTCTTTTAGGATCTATAGTAGCGTCTTCTCCTAATTGCCATGTAGATGAAAAAACTAATGGAGTAAGTAGAGTGGCTGCTGCTCCAACTTTAACATCCTGTTTAGCAATAGCTAATTGTCCAGGAAATTTTTTAGCAACTGTTGTTTTATATTTAAACTTTGCTCTGCTTTTAAGTTTAATAGAATTAACAACACCTCTACCTAATCTACCAAAACCTAATGGAGTTAATAATAACCATGGATCTGCCATAAGCATATTAACTAACTCGGCTCCAAACATTTTAGGATTGGATTTAATAAAATTACCAACCTCTTTCATATCAATAGACATTGGGCCATCATCTAATAGATAACCAAATCTTTGTAACTTTCGTTCTGCTTCTTGATATATTTTAGAGCCTCTATCTTGAGGATTATTACGAATGTAATCTAAGGCTTCTTGAGCTTGTTTCTTTTTTGTATTACCAGTCATCCATTGATAGAGTGATGCTGGTAAAGATTCCTCTAGCATAAGATCTAAAGGATTTCGTAAAGACTGGAAAAACCCAGGCGTTTTATCTTTTACTGGATCTTGTAATCCATCAGGGATACTACGAACTGGGTCTTTTAGTTTAAATTCATTAACATCAAAATCATTAGCCATTATTTCGGTTTCTTAATATTCCATTTTGTAAGATCACCTACATCGTATGTTCTAATTTTTCTCCATATAGGTTTACCTGTACGAGTTGTACCAAATTGTTGTTCTGCTGTTTTATAAAAATCAGCGTGTCTATCCAGTTTGGCTAATTTAATTTGACCTTTAATTTTACTTCTAGTTTCTTTTATAACTCTAGATCTGTCTTTCCAACCTTTTTTGGTTGCATATACTTTGCTTAATGTTTTTCTATAAGATTTAATCTTAGGCATAGGTTTGCCTTTTGCATAAAATGCTTTTTGTGTAGCATCAAATGGATCTTCAGGTGCCCATCCCATTTGTTGAGTTGTCATACCTCTAGGTAAACCACGCTTTCGTTGTCTATAATATTTTGCTGGTCTATCTTTAATACCACTAGGAGAAACATCTAATTTTTGAGTTGTTTTAGTAAAAGATTTAATGCCTCTTTTTTGAGATAGAGTAAAAGCTCTTGTTAATGCTCTAGTTTTTTGTTTAACTAAATTAGAAAACTGATTAGCTTTGCTAGTTTTTAATGCAGATCTTGCAAAAGCAGATTCAACTTTTTTAGTTAAAGCTCTATGAGATCTACTTTCTGTTCTTGCAGCAATTTTAGCAGCCATATCTCTTTTAGCAATAGGTTCTGCATGAAATATAGTATGTTTAGGATTTGTTTTAAATGTTTTAGATTTAGTAACAAATGTAAGTTTTGTTGGAAATTTTTTAATCATTTACACCTCAAAATATTCAGGGAATCTATTTCTAAGAATCTTCTCAGCTCTAGTTTTAGATACCTTTTGTAATTGTGGGTTTGCTGCTAATAGCATAGCAAATATTCTTGAATCATCATTAGATAATACTTTAGCTGACTCTCTTGGTATTACTACTTCTGGCCCTTTTTCTCCTACAAGATAAGGTTTACCTTTAACAATTGGGCCACCTTTAGCTTTAGGTATAGGTTTAGCAAGAGTATCTGAAGTAAACCAACCACCAGTCATAGATTTTCTACGCTTAATTTTGCCAGACTTAACTAGCTTATTCATAATCTTAATTTTATCTTCTTGTCTAATAATCTTAGGTGTTCCGTCAGGATGTTTATTTTTTGCCTGCCATTTTTGTATTTCAGCTTGGTATTGAACNGCAATTTCTTCTACAGCTGCAGACCATTCTGCTCCAGGTTTTCCACCTTTAGCTTTGCTAACTAAATTTTCTAACCAGTTACCTTCTTCAATATTAATTGATTTTAATAGACTTTCTACTTCTGCCATATCAGCAGCAGTAGCTTGTATAGGTGCTTGTTTTCTTTGTTCTATAACTCTTTTATAATGAGAAGATATACCAGCAGCTTTCATTACATTGTCTAATCCACCTTGACCTATAGTTTTACCTTCAGCTCCTGCCTGCAAGAATGCTAAGCCCATAGTAAACGCAGGGTTAGCCATTAAACCTTCAAAGCCACCTTTGTCTTTCCACATTGCTGAAGCTTTATTCATATCAACACCAGTCATTCTTGCTAACCATTCTAAATTTTGTTGATTAGCATTACCTTGTGATGCTTTCATAATAGCATTTTCTCTATTATTTACTTCAGCTGGTTTAGGTTTACCCATAGCCATAGGTAAATTAGCTGGAATTGATGCTTCACCCATTGGGTCACCAGCAGTTCCTGGTAGATAGTCTGGAGTTTTCCATCCATCACCCATCTTACTTCCTTGGAACCATTTCCATGTATCAAATAAACTCATATTATAATATTCCTTTGTTTAATCCTTTTTCTTTTAACCAATTGTAAAACGGACTTTCATTAACAGCCATTTGTCCAATTGGAGTAGGAGATCCTAGTATTGATTTTTGTTTTGCTTTAGCTGCTTCATATTCAGCTGCCATACTAAATACATTACCACCTGATATGCCACTATTACCTAAATTTTGATACCAGTTAGCTGCAGGTGAATTAGTAGGTTGAGTAGTACCTGAAACAATATAAGGTGCAGCTGGTGCTACATCTTTCATCATTTGTGATTCGTTATCACCACCACCATCACCACCACGCTCAAAATTATTGTTGTTAGATACACTCCAATTTTTATTTTTAGCCCACTCACCAACATTTTTTCCAGTAGCATATAAAAATCTTAATGTAGGCGAATACTTAATAGATTCTGGTGTATCATCCCAATGTTCTTTAAATGTTTTATTAGTGACTCTTTCCATTTCTTGAGTCTTTGGATTCCATCTACTTTCACCAGCACCTTCACCAGTTCCAAATACTTGTGCTTTAGTTTGTCTAGCTTGATAAGCTGGATTGTATGTTGGATCATAACTTACAGAATCTGGATCATCTGTTTCACCATGTATATCTTCTATGTTAACACTAGGTTTACCTAATGTATCTACTGTCTGTTCATCAGCAGTTCCAGAATCTACATCGCTCCAATCAGTAGGTGCTCCATAAGTATGTTGAGCATCACTTCTCCAATCTCCTCCAGAATGATCTGTATAACCAGAACCTGTTAAAGCTACTTCATCAACAGCTGATGTATCATGTGCTTCCCAACCTGCATCTGATNNNGNAGCNCCATCGGAGCNTGATCCACCACCANNTCCACAATAAGTAATTGGCCCANTNTATTCAAAAGAATCTTCTTCGATAATATTATTATCTTTNTCTAANACAATCTTATTGTAGATTTTCATGTTTTCCTTATATAATTATTGCTACTACTAATATTACAACAGCTATTGCTATTGCTTTTTTATGTTCTGCCACAAAGTGTGGAATATGTTCTNTAAGTTTCATTATAATAATCCTCCTAATAATCCAAAACCACCACCGATTGCAGCTCCCATCATAGGATTGCCAAACATACTGCCCATAGCAGCACCTGACATTGCACCACCTGCAGCCATNCNTATTGGATTAGCTTTAGGTGCAGTAGAAGTTCCAGTTCCTGTTGTTGTACCCCAACCAGATGCAATAGGTAATACATTACCAGCATATTGCTCTAATGCCATCTGTGGAGCTAATTGTTGTTGAGCTTGTATGTTCTCTAATTGTTCTCCAACAGCTGTTAAGCTCGGAACAGCTCTTGCTGTTTGTAATTGTCTATTTCTTTCTCTTTCTAATTGTTGGAAAGCTAAAGGCAAAGCTTTATTAGCTACTTGTCCAACTACAGTAGATTGAGCTAATGGTGAAGTAGGTGTTCTACCTGCACCAGAAAATTGTCCTGCAACATTTGAATAAATATCAGTAGCAGCTTGACCAATCAAAGGAGATAAAAAAGGATTAGTGTACTGTCCCTGAATAGTATTCAATATTTGAGTATTAGCAGCGTTCGCCATTTGTTCTTGTGCAGCAATACCTTGCATAGTTTGAGTCGTAGGTGCAACATACCCTGCAGCTGCTGGGCCTTGATTATATATTGTACTTGCTTCAGATAAAATCTGATTTAATGATGGTTCGGCTGGAGCATAAGGTTGCACAATACTTGTTTGTGTTGTGCTACCAGTGTTTCCACCTCCACCTCCTCCTGATGACATATTATTTATTCTCCTTTTTTTTTTCTAATAAGACATGACTTTCTTTATAACCAAAAGGTTTTAGAACTTTCTTCCACCCAGGTCTTGCTACAAGCTCTAATAAATCACATTTATTATGCCAAGCAAAGTCTTCTATATGTTTAATTAAATGTTGCCATTGCTCACGATGTCTTCCTGTCATAATTTTAATATTAAGACATCTTTGTAATGGTCGTTGTATTATTTCGGTGACTACCACCCCATAATATTTTGCTTTATCTACTTTAGAATCCCAAAGAATCCAAAGTTGCATTTTATCTTCTTTGATCCATTTCTTAATATGTTCGGCTAAAGCATAACCATTGGATCTTGCCAATGCATCTGCAATATCAAATCTTACGATATTCCAGGCATCATCTACTTTATCAGTAGGTATTTTTACTAATTCAATCACGAACTTTTTTCGTCAAATATATTCAAATATGTTATTACTATATTTACACTATCTGTTGAACTCATCGTAGCCTTAAGTACATCTGANCTTTCTAGCACTAAAGGTTTGTTAATAACTTCAAGAGTAGCATTAGCTGATAAACTCTGTGTTCTTAAATATTGATATGTAGCTGTAGCTGAAGTATCAGTTACATCTAAAGTTATAGTAGGTGTATTACTTGTCAAATTTGTAACTCTAATAGATCTAATAATAAAAGTTTCGGCAGCTCCTGCTGTTAATATAGCTGTTTGAGCTGTTGTAGCTAAAGATTTACCAGAAACTTTATAATTATTTGCCATTATCTTGCTGTAGCTGGGTCTCCATTAGATGCTACTAAAGGATGTTCTGCAAATGCCATATAAATATATCTACCACCACTTGCGTTCATACCACCATCTGTTGTTCTTAATTTAAATCCATTAGATAAAAAATCCAAAACATCAGCATCTGATTCAACATTACTTAAATTTGCAAATAAAACTCTATCCATAACATTTTCTGGATCTCTTTTGTTATCACAAATTCTCCAATCCTCTGATCCTCCATCAGCTCTTTTCATCATAACCCAAGCTGGTCGAAAGCCACAGAAAACAAATGCACCATTAGCATTTCCGTTTCCATAAAAATCACCAAATTTTGAGTAGCCACTTTTTTCTGCTAAACAATAAGCTATATGCGTTGCACCATTTGTATTAACTTTTCCATTATTACCTATAGTAAATACAGTTGAAGTTGGCTCAACATCATTCCAATAACTATCACTATCAGTTGCACCAGTTTGGTTATTTAAAGCAAAACCATCTGTAGCTCCATATGATTGATGATAAATTAACCAGTCATCTGTTACTCCAGCTCTTCCTTTTTCTATAATTAATGAGGGCTTGACCCCTAATCCATGACCCACTGTTGCACCTGCTGATCCAGTACCTGTATAAGCAACAATACTAATTCCTGCTGTTGTATTTGCACTAACAGATGAAGTAATAGAACCATTTGAGTTTGATGAAGCTGCTCCACCAGCTTTCCAGTTCCATGCAACATAATTAAAACCTGTATTTACAGTAACAGTATTTCCAACTGTAAAACCATCTGTTCCAAAAGCAGTTACACCAGCAGCTTCTGTTCCTTCAACTGCATTAGAATTACTAGAAAGATATTTTGTAACTCCTCTTACAGAATCATATAAAACATTAGATTGATTATTTGAATCATTTCTATTTTTAATCCAAACTAGATCAGGTTGAAAGCCAACTCCTGTCAATGCTTGAGTTCCTGAATTACCTGTATAAATTTTAGTATTAAAATGATCTTTAGGTTGAAAACTGATGAATGCCATTATCCAAACTCCTTTATGTTTTTAGTATTTAATGCGTAATATCCTGCTGGAACATCGTACTCAAATGCTCCATGTCCATTATCATCTGCGTTTGCTGATGCTACTGCTGTTGTGCCGAAATATCCATTACCGAAATTCATACTCCAAGTATAATCATTAGCTGATGCATTAGCACCTACTGCTACAAAGTAAGCACCTAAAGATGTACTAGCAGGAGCAGTAATTGATATAGCACCTGTTCCTGTTCCACCTGATGTAGGAACTCCTGAATTTTGCCATGTTCCATTTTTAGAAAAATATAATTTATTATTTGTTAAATCTACTGCACAACCAATAATATCTCCTGCTGTATAAGTATTTCCATAAGAACTTCCACTATTTCCAGTTCTTGAATTACCATCAGCACCATAATAAGCATAATCATTTGGATGATGTCCTATTTCATGACTTGTTGCTGCAACCTGTGTAGAAACTATTCCAATGTGCCAATCGTTTCCACTTGTTGAAGTAATAGCTTTACCTTCAAAATACCATTTGCCTGAAGACATACCGAATGTTGAAACAGCTGGAGCAGGATGATCACTTTTAACTGTGTTATTACCTTGTGTAAAAGTTTGGTTAGCATAATAATTATCTAGTGGATTCATTGTAGCATAGTTATTGTCAGGTGAGTCTACATTTTGAGTTAGTGTTCCTGATGTAGCAAATGTTAAACCATTTCCACTACTATCTAAATCTAAATTACCTGAGTTTTCAAATTTTAAAAAGAAACCATTAGTTCCATAAGTTACTGATGGTGCAGTTTTTGGAACCCAAATTCCTGAAGTAGAATCAAATTCACCAAATGTTGATGCGTCATACGCATAACCTTGTGTAAAATGAAAATGGGCTATTGATCCATCCAAATATTGAGCTGATGATGTTCCACTAATTCTATGTGTTTTACTTGTATTAACAATGTTGTCAGTAACATCTTGATTGGGCATAGTTTCTGCTGAAAATGCAGTTTCTAACACTCCATTAACCCAAAATTTTAATCTGTCAGATGCTGTTGATTGTGTAGTATCTACTTTAATAACAAAATGATACCAAGCATTAGTATCTCTAAATAATCTGCTAGTAGTTAATAATCCTCCTGCAGTTGCATCACTTGTATGACCTGACCATTCAATTGCATCATTATTTTGAAATCTAAAATAAGTATCTCCTGTACCACCATCAGAACAAAATATTCTTTGATAGCTTCCTAATCCACTTCTTTTAACCCACATTGATAATGTAAATTTTTTTATTGCAGATGTACTTGATATTGACCTTGTAATTGATGTTGATGCCATAATATTATCCTAGTTAAATTGTCCTGAGTTATTAATTCCAACTGTTATTGTTATACTGAAAGCTCTGTCAGCCGTTTGTCCTTGAGCATCAGTAGCTCTAATTGTAAATGAATAAGTTGTTTCACTTGTTGCTCCACTTTCAGTTCCTGTNATTGCACCAGTTGATGTATTTAAAGAAACACTTCCTGGTAATGATCCTGATGCTACAGCATAAGATGTTGCGTCAGTTGCTGCGACTGTATAAGAAACAGAACTTCCTGCTTCATTTGATCCTAATGATCCAGCAGCAGTTGTCCAAGCTGGTAAGTCTGATACAGTAAGTAAAGCACTTCCTGATCTTACTGCATTACCATCATTGTTTTCTACTCTTATAAAATAAGTTGCATCTGTAGCTATAGTAAAATTAGCTACAATAGATGTTGCACTTGAATAAGTAACTGAATTTGCTGCAGTAACAGCTCCTGTAGAACTAATAGCTTCTACTTGAGGAACTGATACAAAATTAGTACCTGTTATTGTAATGTTAGTTGCATCGTTTGTAATAACAGATGGACTAATACCTGTAATAGTTGGTTTTGTTTCACCAACTGTAACAGATCCACCAAGATTAACAGCAGAACCATTTATTGTAATTGATTCATTTGCTATCTTAGCATTAGTTACTGCATCATCATCTATTTGTGTTGTAGTGATTGCACTATTTGTTCCTGATACAAAGTTTGCTAGATCTCTTGCTTTTGTCATATTTTACCTTGCCTTACATGGTTCATTATTTGATCCAACTAATGGTGCTTCTGCAAAAGCCCACCAAATATATGTAGAGCCATCTTTGTTCCAACCATTACTATTATCACCTATAACCTTAAATCCATTAGATACTAATGAAATTATATCTGTTGTTTGTTCTGCTAAATTAGCATTAGCTTGTAAATAATCATTGTCATTATTATAACCATCTCTTTTATTATCAAAAATTTGCCAATCACCAGTATCACTACTTTTTTTATAAACTACAAAAGCAGGTTTAAAGCCACAGTAAAGAAATGGGCCATCATTATTACCATTTCCAAAATATCTGCCAAATTTACTAAAACCAATTTTTTCTGCGAAACAGTAAGCTATATAAGTTTGAGCTGCACCTGTATTATTAGCAGTACCTATACTAAAAACACTTGTTGTTGGTGCTGTGTCATTCCAATAACTTGAAGCTGAACCTGCAGCTCCATTTCCATCTAAATCAATTCCTTGTGTTTCACCTAAACTTGCATGATACACTGCCCAACTTCTTGCATCAGTTAAATTTTTAACAATAATCATTTTTGGAGCTACTCCTAAACCATGACCAATTGTTGCGTTACTTCCAGTACCTGTATATTTAACTATTGATATTCCAGCAGTAGTATTTACTGAAGTTGCAGTTGTATTTATAGAGCCGTCTGTATTAGCTGAACCAGCACCGTTTGCTTTCCAGTTCCATGAAACAAAAGTATTACTATTTGAATTTACACCACCCCAATCTCCTAATGTAAAACCATCAGAATCAAAAGATGTTAAACCATTAGCATATGCAGCATTTGTTTCGGTTGTATCAGAAGAAATTCTATATGTTGCACCTCTAAGAGCATCAAACAACATATGCGAACCTGTAGAACCTCTGTTCTTAGTCCAAACAAGGTCAGGTTGAAAACCTACTCCTGTAATAGCATTTGTACTATTATTACCTGTGTAAAGTTTAGTTTTAAAATGATCTGTTGATTTTGAAATTGTTGTGTAAGCCATTATGCGTTTAATCCTTTAGTTGTTATTGCTCTATAAGATGCAGGAACATCATATTCAAATACACCTATTCCATCATCAGGGTTTTGTGCTGATGATACTTGTGTTGTTCGAAAAAATCCATTCCCAAAGTTAAATGATGCTGCACCTGCTCCTGAAGTTGATGAAACATAAAAAGCAGGGAATACTTCTTCATAATCTGCCCATTTAAGAGGATTAGAAAACAATCCAGGTATAGATCCAGTTCTTGATGCTCCTGAAGTAGGATCTCCACTATTCATATATGTTCCGTTTTTATGAATATAAAATGCTTTATTATCCATATCTAAAGCAAAACCTAAAATATCTCCATTAGAAACACTTGATATACCCGTTGTTAATTCTCCTGCACCAGAATAATATCTAAAATCTGGTGTTGCATCATAATAAAATACGCCAGAATAAGCACTATTATCATGTGGAGCAGAAGTAGTTTCAAAAGCAAGTCTATTACAAATTCCGTAAAATCCTTTTCCTTTAGTTTCTACTTTAGCTTCCCAATACCATTTACCAGCAGTTACACCTAATGTACCTCTTGCTAAATTTTTAATGCCACTATCTAAACTTACATAAAGATTACCATTAAACATTTTGTTCTGTAAAGGATCGTTAGACATTCCTGCTTTATCTAAAGAATTTAAAACACAAAAGTTATTACTTGGATTATCTTTATTATCTAAAAGTGATCCTGCACCTATTGCCCAATCGTTAGAATTAGATGATTGATCAGTAACTGTATTACCATCTTTTAAAATTGTAAATCCATTATTACCCATTGTAAGAGTAGGTGATGTATTTATTTTCCATTCACCTGTTGTTGCATCTGTTGAACCAAAAGTAGATGCCTGGTAAGCTGTTCCATCTACATAATGAAAATGTGTTATACATCCATCAAATAATTCACTATGACTTTCATTTCCTGAAATTGTAAAAGTATTATTAGTTTGTGCTAATTGAATACCCCAATCCATATTTAAAGTTATGCTTGTTGTAGTTTTTGTATATCCACCTAAGTTATCTACATTAACTCCATTAACATAAACTTTTATTCTATCAGCTTCTGTTGATTCTGTTGAATCTCCTACTACTACCAGGTGATACCAGCTATTTGGGTCAACAAATTTCATAGTTGTTTTCCAATTTACTCTGTCAGTTCCACCCTCTGCTGCAAAAAGCATAAGTTTATTATCATTATCAAATTTTACATAGAGTCTATCATTACCATCTTTGTAACCTTGAAATAATCTTTGTGTAGAATTAGTTGAGTCTGAACTTAAAATACCTCTTTTAAACCAACAAGATACTGTAAATTTTTTTGCATTTGTTGGTGTTCCCTGATTTTTATGTAAATATGTACTAGGCATTATTGGAATCCTCCTGATCCTGTAGCACCAAATGTTGAAGTTAAACTAAAAGATCTATCTGTTGTTTGACTTTCAGCATCAGTTGCTCTTATTGTAAAGTTATATGTTGTTGGCGATGTTGAACTACCACCAAAATCTGATGTTGTAATTGCTCCAGTTGAACTGTTTAAAGTACAATTTGCTTGTGAAGCATTTGTTAATACTGATCCTACTTCTGAGTAAGCTATAGTTGAATCTGAAGTTGCTGCTACTGTTGCAACTGTTCCAGAAAAATTACCAGCAACTGATCCAAGTGAACCTGCAGCTGTTGACCAAGTAGGTGCATCAGAAACTGTTAAAAGATTTGATCCAGAAATAACTGCGTTACCATCTGGGTTTTCTATTCTAATTTTGTATTGTGCATCTACAGTTAATGTAAAGTTAGCTGTAATTGAAGTTGCACTTGTAAAAGTAATACTATTAGCTTGATACCAAATTCCAGTACTTGGATTTAATGCCCATACTTGAGGAATTGAAACAAAGTTTGTTCCAGCAATAACTACATTAGTTGCATCATTAGTAATTGTATTTGGTGTGCAAGAAGTAACTGTAGGTTTAGTTTCTCCTACTGTAACTGAACCACCTAAAGCTACTGCTGATCCGTTAATTGTAATACTTGAGTTAGCTAATTTAGCATTTGCTATTGAACCTGCTAATTTATCATTAGCAATAGAACCAGCAAGTTTAGCATTTGTAACTGCACCATCTGCAATTCTTGCTATGTTTAAAGTTCCTGAATCTATGTTAGCTGCACTAATTGAAGCTACATCAAATGTTCCATATGCAACAACATCAATAACATCTCCTGTTGTTAAAGCTGAACCAAATACTACTGAAGTACCAGAAGTAATTGTAATGTCAGCACTTGACATACGAACACCATTTAAATAAACATCAGCGTATCCTGCATCATAAGCAAGTGTATTTCCGTTATCATCTGATCCAGTTACAGTTGTTGGAGTACCAGAAGATATAGTGTAAGTATATCTTTGAGATGTTCCATTAACTGTAGATCCAGCTGCTGCCCATCCAGACGATTTATAAACTTTTAATTCATTAGCAGAAGTATCAAAATAAAGATCTCCAATATCGAGTGAACTTGAAGGAGCTGAACTTGCTACTCTGTATCTATCTGCAAAAGAGTTAACTCCTGAAATATTGTTTGCAACAGTTGTTACATTAGCTGAGTTTGAAGCTAAAGTATCTAATCCACTAATTGCTGCAAGTGTATTCATATCAGATACAGCATCTGCTGTACCTAATGTATTTAAATCTGAAACTGCGTCTGCTGTTCCAAGTCTACCAATCTCAGTTGCTTTACCTGCTATTGTTGTAACTTCTGTAGCTTTTGGAACTAATCTATGAAATGTGTAAGTATTTAATGTTGTAGTTGTTTCTACAATCATTCCATATCCAGAGCTGTAAGTTGTACTATTTTCAGCTCCATTAATTGTAACTGTAGAATTTCCTACTGTTCCATTAGCAATAGTAATAACTCCACTACCACTTGATGTGTAATTTGTTGAAAGTGTTTTAATACTAACTAGAGTACCTGCTCCATCATTAACATCTGGATTTGCATTAGGAAATGCCAATTCATTTGCTATTGGAACAAAGCCACCTACATCATCTACTAAATCTATAACTCTAGCATCAATAGCAGCAGTTGTTGCTACTTTTGTATCTCCAGCTGACCAAGTATCTCCTGAATCTATTGTTTCTGAAGAGTCTTGTCTAAAATATCTTGCATCAGAAGCTGATGTTGTAAAGAATGTAACATCATCAGGTGTAGATCCTGAATGTTCTGAATTTGTAACTATAACTGCATCTGCTATTTTAGCAGCTGTAACACCATCATCAGCTATTTTAGCTGTAGTAACTTGTGAGTCTCCAATATGTGCAGTATCAATAGATCCATCTGTATAATGTTCGCTATCAATTGCATCGTCTGCAATTTTAGATCCATCAATAGCATCTCCTGCAATCTTACCTGAAGTAACTGCTGAAGCATTAATCTTAGCAGCTTCTACTGCATTAGTTGCTAGTTTAGCAGCCGTAACATTTGCATCTGTAATTTTAACAGTTGTAACAGCATTAGTTTTTAAATGAGCTGTATCAATAACATCTGTTGGAATTGAGTTATTTGTTTTAGCTAGAATTGCTAAATAAATTGTAAGTGATTCACTAGATAAAGAACCTGAATCCCAAGTTACATTAACTGTTGTATCTGATGAAAATGATGAACTAGATATTGTACCTACAATAGTACCAGTAGAACTTCCTACTGCTTTAATTCTTCTACCAGCATGGTAAAGAGAAGTTACATTAGATCCTGCTACTGTAAATGATGTTGCACTTGCATAAGCAAATGTGTGTGATCCATCACCATCTCCATAAATTACCCATTCTGCATCATTGTACCATTCTCTAACATCTGCAAGAATAGCTCTCATTGCATTGTTAATGTTAGAAGGTAACATACCTTCAGCAATACTAATGCCTCCTACTGAGGAATTATTACCTGCTGTTGTGCTATAATCTTTTATACCTGCCATTTAGTCTCCCATGAACCAAGAAAACGCTTTATTGCTTTCTGTATTTTTTTCGTTAATTAATGTGTTTAATGCTTCTTCAATTTGTCTTTGAAAAAATTCTTGAGTTTCAAAACTATATCGAACATTGTCTATATCTGTAATATCTGTCATCTTACTCCTGCTCTACTTGCAACAAGATCAACGCCCTGTGCGTGATTAAATGTAGTACCACTTGGTACTTTAACATTTGCTCTAATATATCTTCCTGATTTTCTAACTGGATTTATTCCAGAAGTAACCATAGAAGATGAACTAGATTCTGTTTCACTATCAGCTAGTCTTTCTCTCGATTTTAAAGTTACTGTAGCTGCTGCATCTACAATAGGTCTTATTCCTGTAATATTAGCTCTTAATCCAGGGAATGGTTCTATTTCAGAAGTTTCTACTTCACATTCATTATTGTTACCTGAAAAAATTGCTGCTTTATAATCTGAGTCAATTGCTCCTAAAAGCATTTGTCCACCAGACCAAAAATCTGTATCAAGTGCTGCGTTAATATTCTCTAAACTTTGAGATATAATATCCATTAATTCAACTGTATAAGCACCTACAAATTGTGAAAAAATTGTACTGGCATTAGCTGTTGCTAAAGACCATTTTTTTGTAGCGTAGTTATATATAATGATTTTATCACAAATCCCTGTAGTGTTGGAAGTGTTGTCAACGCTAGGGTACAACCACATTGCTAACTGATTAAAAGGATCTACAGCTGCACATATTCTATCAGCAAAAGCCTTGTTTAAATTAAGATCAAAAAATCTATTAACTTTTTCTACTCCTATTGGTAGAACAGTATCACCATTAATTTGGTAAAATCCATCATCTGCATAGAAGAATACTTGTCTATTATCTTGGCAAACTGATCTTCCATAAACAGCTCCTCTATTAGGAGATATAACAGATAATCTAAATACTGTATTACCACCAACATAATCCATACGAATTATTTGGTTTTGTCTAAATACATATCCAATCTCTCCAGATGTAATTGCTACAACTTGTCCACCAGATCCTGGAAGATCTTGGTAATCAGATTGTTTACCTGACCAAGTAGCAAGGTCATTAATACCTGACCATTGGATTCTATTTGTATTATTTGTAATATTTCCTACTACGAAAAAATCTCGAACAACTCCTGAAACTCTAAACACAGGTAATGTACCTGCTGTAACTATTGTACTAAGATTTGCAAAGTTAGTAGATGTACCCATTAAATAATATTGAGGTGCATCAACTCCATTACTTGCAACAACATATTCACCAAATTGTGTAAATGTTGTAAAGTCATCATTANNAGCAGTTAAACTAGATTTTCTAGAAGTAAAAGCTCCTGANGCTAATTGATATATATCTGTTTTAGTTGCAACAAAGTTAAATACTGAATTAGAGTTATCTCTAAAAGATCCTGCTCCTGTAGAATTTTTACCTATATTGTTTGAACTATAAGCAACTAAAGAAGGAAATCTTTTATAACTCTTTTGAGCATGATAAACATTACTTGCTACATTAGCTCCTGGATTTAAATGTTCTGGTTGATCAGGTAGCCATTCTCCAAAAGGTATCTGCATTATCTATTCCTGTAAAATGATAGATCCGTTTGAACATCTGTTCTTTGTGTAACAGGTGCTCCACCATATGAATCTTGTTTATCGTTATTCTCACATCTTTCTAAAGCTGCGTAGTATACATTTGTAACCAATTTTGATTTTTGATCTGGATCCATACCACCTAAAAAATTAGCAGCATGATATAAACTTCCATACAAATAAATGTTTGGATGATGTACTTAAGATATAGTTACTTGTGTTAGAATCACTAAGAGCTGCGATAGCTTTATAGTAAGATAAATAGCCAGTATAGCTAGTATCAGGGCTTGGCCCAAACCTAAATTGTTCCGTTTCATTGTCTGCCTCAATTGTGTAAGCTCTAGGTCTTCCAGTTCTAGAACCACCTCTTGTTTCAAATAAATTACTCGGAGTTAAATATTCTAATGGATATTTGTTTCCTGATTGTAATATGTAAAATGATCTAACAGATATAAATCCTGTAGGTACAGTTACAGTTTCAGCATTAATAGTAACAGTATCTATCTGTTCCATTTGTCTTATTCTTAACTTAGCATTAAAATCTGCTTCGGTTAATTTTATAAAATCATCTGCAATTTCTGATGTAAGATCAGATCTATTAAGCCAATTAGCTATTGATGTTTTTAATTCTGCGTATGTTGATAATGCCATTTAACAAGCCCACTTTCTTAATGATTTGTTTATTCTACTATTAGGATCTCTAGCTGTTTTAGCTGAAGTTAATTTTCTTTTCATTCCTTTCATTCTTGCACANAATGATTTTCGTCTAGCACTTGTTTTAGATTTTGTAGGTGCTTTTAAAGTTCCACCTTTATAACTAGCTCTGCCTTTAGCATTTAATCCACCTGATGGTGATTTACCTTCTTTTCTTTGCCATGCTGGTGTTTTAGCCATTATAAGTTTCCTTCAGATGTTTTAAAGTATCTAAATTCATTACTATTAAGTTTTTGTTTTAATATTGTTTGTTGAGTNTCTGTAGGTAAAGCCCACCAATTACGAGTGCCATTAAATTCTTTGCACCAAATTTGTAACATAATTGGAGGAATACTTGCTACTCTCTTCATCTCTCTAGATGGAGTATATCCATCATTAAGAGTTTGTAATTTCTTATTTCTTTCTAATAATTTGTTAAAGTCTTGTTGTTGATTGATTGTAAGTTTACCATCAGACTCTTGTATATACTTAGTCTTAACTCCGTTATACCAATCTACTCCTCTAACTTTAGTCATTATTATTCAGATAGTTCAGTTACATATAAATCTACAGATCCTATCACTGCAACTTTTTCACCTTCTGATACTTTAAAGCATTCAGATGATTTAGATTCTAAGAATATCTTAGAAGTTGTTGCTGTAGGATTTACTCCAAACTCAATATGACAATCAGCACTTGGAATAACTCTAACATATTCAATGTTAGCTCCGAATGCAGATGATTGAGTTGAAGATCCTGATGATGTAACTTTTTGTGTCGTTACTGGTCTCATTGCGTAATTACTCCCGTACATTGTTTGTTTCCTTTATGTTCTGGATTAGTACCCTGAATGTTCTCCAGGGCACATTATCCGATTTAATTATCTTCTTATAACGAATGTTACTACTAATTTTTTAGCACCAGTAGATCCACCATCAGTAAGAACTTCAATAGTGTCGCCTTCTGAAACTTCATTAGCTGCAGTTGGTTCAGACGAATCAACATCTCCAGCAGCTGAACCTGAATGTGCAACAGTTATTGCTCCACCAGTAATAGCAGTTCCACCTAATTCAAAAGTGATTGCTGCATCGCCACCAGAAATAGCACCTTGAAGTGCTGTCATGATTTTAATTATTTTGCCTCCATCAGGTACTGCAACAAATGTTGATGATGCTGTACTAATGTCTGCGATTGTTGTTGTTAGAAAATAGTCGTTTAATGTTCTCATTTTGTTTCCTCATTGTTCCGTCTTTAACCCCTCTCAAGACTTCAATGTTAATTAGGATGCAAGGGGACTAGATATTGAGGTTAGTCCCCTACGCATTTATATTGATTACGATGTAGTCAAGTCAGCTACTAAGCCACTTGCTGCTTCGTTTCTAGATTCAAGAGTAGCTTCTACTAAAAGCTGTCTTTTCTCTGTGTCGCCAGTCTTTGCTAATTCATGCATACTGAAATCTCTTAGGAATGCAATTCCCCAGAAATCCATGTCTAGTACATAAGCATCTCTATCTCTAGAGAATCTATTAGGTACTACTTGCAATTGACCAAAGTCAGAAGCGTAAACATCTACAGAAGTGTATAATGTAGCGTCAGCACCTGCATCAAATCTAGTACTATTACCAGTAAATCCTGATAATTTTTGCTTGTTGAAAGGCCCTACCATAACTATTTGAGGGTTTCCACCAGAGTTCCATACTGATTTAATTACAGATTTCAATTGAGCCTCAGTAAATACTCTCTGAGTTCCATCTGTTCTAGCAGTGTTACCTGCACCACCTGATGCTGGGGAACCTGCTGCCGACATAACATCGTTAGTTGCTACCCATGATCCAAGTGATCCAAATTTCCTTGCAGTAGAAGCATTACCTGCTACTTCTGCTTGGTTGCCAGTTAAAGTTGCTTCCATATCTCTCTTAAGCTCTTTTGCAGCTTTAGCGATTTGGTAAGCTAGTTCAGAAGCTCTTCCAGCTTTGTCTACTGCTTCTTGAGTACCAGATATTGTAATAACTTTGTCCATAATTTGACAAGAGTTAGATAATCTAGTAGTCGCAGAAATAGAGTCTGCTGTAGCTTCGTCACCTTCGATAACAGCGTTTGAAGTTGAAGCTGAAGCCAAACTGTCAGTTTGCCATTCATGTAAAACTGCAGTTGCTTTTGTTTTCGCAGCTGAGCTTAGGAACGGAGTGTCAGTAGGCGAGATGTTATAAATAACATCTGACAGGTCTTCTCTTTCACCAACGCTATCATATGTGTCGAATGTATTGCTTGGTTGTGCCATTGTTTGTTACCTTTTTGTTTGAGATTTAAGATTAATCATTTCAAGTATAGCTGACTGAGCATCTTTTATATGTCCAGTTTTGCTTAACTTGCCGATTTTGTTTTTTATAACCTCTCGTCCCGAACTTGCATTTGACTTAGCCACTCCTGACTTAATAACCTTTGGTGCATTAGCTACTTTTTTCTGAACAATAGGTTTTTTATCTTTAACAGATTTATATCCCATTGCATCTTTAATCACCATTAAAAAACGATGATCTGCTAAATTACCAATTTCCTGGTCAGTAAAACCATAAGATCTTAAAGAAGTTCTCATGTCTGTTCTAAACTGATCAGCTTTATTGGGGTCACTATACTCAGGTATCTTGGCTGCTGCTAGTTGTCTTTGTGTATCAAGGTATTCATTATACTGTTTAGTATAAGCCTCTTTAGCTTTGGACTTCATGTCGTCAATCTGCCTTGTTTGTTCTCTTAACTGGTAATCCAGTCTAGCTGCAGAAGTTGGATCTTCTTCCCAAAGTTTTTTAAGATCTTTGCTACCTTGCTGTTGTCTGATAAAGCCATCAGCAGTTGCTATCAAATCATTTAGTTCACCTAAACGAGTGTCATAATTTTGACGAAAACTATCCTTTTGAGTTTCAAGATCTTTTCTCTCAAGACTTAAAGAATGAGTTTTTTGTCTATAATCCGAGTCTCTAGAATAACCTGCTTTAAGTTCATCGAGGCTAACCTCTATCTCTTGACCATTAACTTTTAATCGGTGGAGATCGGGTTCCTCTGATTCTGTTTGCGTTTCTTCTTTGATCTCAGTATTTTCAGATGCTTCTTCTTTTTGAGTTTCACCAGACGATGATTGACTCTCTTTTGAAGGTTCCTCTTTTTTTACTTCTTCTTGAGGTTGCTCTGATGGTTCTGCTTTTTTCTCAGGTTCTGATTGTCCTTGTTCAGGATTCAGAAGTCCTTTGATTTTATCAGCAGCACCTTGTACATTAGTACTTTCTGCCATAACGCTCCTTTCGTTGATTGGTTGGCGTGTGTAAGGCTCCTAAAAGGTTAGCCTTGTTTTTGAAGTAGCTCCAAATCTTTTGAAGCTAGTTTTCCACTTTCCATAATAGTTTGTAAATGACCTCTAATTTTGTCTACCATATTATATGCCATCCAAAGAGATCGTCTTCTATTATCGTCAGCAAAATTCGTATTAAAAATTTCTTGCTTATATGTTTCTAGTAGATCCTCAAACGCTTGTTTTAGCAGGGGATCGTCTAGGAGTTGGGCTGCTCGTTTGCCCTCCCGTATTTGCTTGTCCATTTTGTTTATCATTAAAGAATTGTTGTTGTCCTTTTACAATCTCTTTCATCAAATTACCAGATGCTTTGAGATCTTCTTGTTCTAACATACTTCTTCGTTTCAATTCAAGCTCATCTATTTTGCCACCATATTGTAATTCTAGCTCTTTGATCTTTAATTCAAAGTCAAGTAGAGCTTGTCTCATAGTAGCTTCTATTCGTTTAACCTCAGTTTCAGCTTTTAGCTGTGCTCTTTGATTCTCACCTTGTACTTGAGCTAATGTTACTTTTTCAAACTCAGTTGGTGGTTTAGGAGGTAATTGAGGCATTTGAGCTGCACCAACATCTGGATCCATAAAGTATGGTTCTACTCCATTTAGTCCTGCATTCTCAATTAATTTCTTTAAAGTATTATATACATTTCTTAAATTAACCATTGGGCCATAAACATTTTGTTGTAAGTTTATAGCTTCCATTTGTTTTTGTAATATTGAATGTAATAATATTAATTGTTGTTCTTTTGATCCTGTACCTAATCCTACAGTTACAGAAACATTAACTCTGTCTTTCCATTCATAAGGTCTCATAGGTATATACTTACCTCTGATTCTTACAATCTTTTCTTTATTCTGATATTTACAAACTAATTCAAATATTTTTAAAGCTAGATCCTTAACACCTGTTTCAGCAAATATTCTGGCAATTAACTCCATTCTCATTTGTGATTGTGTAAGAATTTGGTTTTGTCCAGTTGCTGTTTTATTTAAAGTGTCAGCATCTAGCCCCTGAGATTGTCTTGTAACCCCAGTTCTAGTTTCTTTAACAGAATCTAGATAAGCTAACATTCCACTAGCTTGTTCTGTAATAGGTTGTGCCTGAATAGGCATCATAACATTTTGAGGTGGTTGTTTAGTTCTAACAATTCCACCTGGACGATTTGTTAAAAGATCATCCATAGCTACTTGTCCATCTTGGACAGCTATTCTGTTATTATTTGTTAGATACATATTATCTAACATTTGTCTCATAACAGTAGATTTAATTAATTGTATATCTTCTACTAATTCTGCAACAGATCTACCATGAAATCTGTGAGGCATAATAACTGGTGTCATAGAAATAAATGGAATTGTATCTACTTCTGTTAAATCTAAAATCTTACCAGTACCTGAACCTGCAGATGTAATTTTTAATAATTCTGCTTTACCATCTCCATTAGCATCCATCTTAATATAAGATTCATAAACTAATATATCATTGGTACTTTTGTCGCCATCAGTTTCTCCATGAGAAAAATCTACATTTTGATGTCTGACAAATTTGTCTTCTGTAAAATAATCAGGATCGCCAGTTGGTAATCCTTCTACTACATCTCTATCAAAACCCATCTCTATTAACTCAGATCTTGTTTTATTTGTTCTATGACAAACAAAGTTAGCTGAATCTATAGATTTACATCTTCTTTCAATTAAAAATTCTTCAGGTGGTACAGGTTCAATTCTAACCTGACCATATAATTTTGTTCTATGAATAACAACATCNTGTAANTTAACTTTATCTACTTCTTTACCACGATCATCTGTAATAGGTTCTTCGTAATCAGTATGATTAGAAACTTNAACTTGAGGATCTGAAACTAAATCATTAAATTCATCATCAGTTAATCTTGTATATTCTTCTCTTTCAGTTTTAGCTGAATCATCCCAGTAAATTTTTAATATTCCATTCTTTTGAATTAATGCATCTTTAAAAGCAGAATATAAAGCTAAGAAGCCATCATTCTCTTTATAAAAAACATAATTTAAATAATCGGAACATTGACGAGCCATCTCATCATCTTCTGGCCCAGTCCCTTCACATTGAAATACATTATCACCAGCAGTAAATATTCTCATTAATGATGGCATTAGACTTTCTACTGTGTCTAATACATCATTTGAGACTACCTGAGAACGACCTTCTTGTTCATTCCCTAACGATTGACCAAGATAATAAGATAGAGATTTCTTTCTTCTAGAAACTAATTCTCCACCTATAAATCCTGATGCGTTATGTATTTCTCTTCCTAATATTGCTAAAATTTCTTGTTCTGTTTTCTTCATACTATATATCTTGTATCTACTTTAATTGGTCTTTCCCATTCTGTTGTATCAATTGGTTCTGCAACACATCCATATCTAAAAGCGTCAGCTGCGTGTGAACACCAATCGTGTAAAGGTTTATTTTTAAACACTTGGTTTTTATCATCCCATTGTTTTCGATATTGTCTTAATGCATCTAATCCTACTTTGCATTTTTCTCTATCAAAATAACAATGTGGTAAATAATTTCTCACAGTTTCTATTCCGTGATCCACTTCTAATTTAGGAGCAACTTCAAAGTCAATACCTAAATCTCTTGCTACTTCCATTCTGGATTTACCTGTTCCTAATTCTCTAGCCATTATATCGTGTGGAGCTATATGATTAGAATAAGCATATCCTTTTTCTTCAAGTTTATCAGCATAATGTGCTAATGATTCTCCTGAAGTTTCATAATAATCAATGAGATGTATTTCCTGCCCTACTCGTTGTGCAAACCAAATTGCAGTTGAGTCACCTATACCTAAGTCCCACCATGTTTCTACACCTACATTGGAATCTAAAGGCACAGTAGTGATTCTCTTCTGTTTATCAGCTATCGTTATTAATCTTCCGTAATAACTGCCTGAGACTGCTGCAGTGAACGAACATTCAAATTCTTGTTCGAACTGCTCCTCCGTCATTATGGCCCGTGCCTGTTCCAGCTCTTCATCTGGAATTACTTTAGTGTCTGAGGCTCTATAAATCTTGCCCATCCAATCTGGATGACCACGCTGAGCAAAGTCATAGACTTCCCAGAACTGATTATGTCCCATTGGCGTACCGATAAACATAACCCAACCTAACTTGTCGGCTACGGCAGGTCTAACGATTTCTGTCCATACTCTTGGAGACATAATTGCATATTCATCCATTACGACTCCATCAAATCCCATTCCACGAATTGAGTCTGGATTATCTGCACCAAATATTTGAATACGACTTCCGTTAAATAAATCTATTCTTAATTCTGTTTCGTTTCGACCACCACCAAAATACATTAGTGGTTTTGTATAAAATTTTAAATACTCCCAGGCAATTGCTTTACCTTGTCTATAAGTAGGAGCTATAAACGCACAGAGCGATCTAGGTTTTGCTGCTGCTGTTTTAATTAGTTCGTTTATTGACAATACTGATTTGCCGAATCGTCTATGACATACCAGTACATTGAATCTTTTTTTATTATTATGTACTTCTAATTGATATTCTCGTGGCTTATATGGAATTTCAATCTTTTTTATTTTCTTGGTCTTTTTGCCACTCGACTTTGATTTCAATTGGTTCATCTGATCCTATTTTCGAAGTTGAAGAAGCTAACCTAGGGTGAACAAATGGTGCTGCCTTTTCAGCTGCATACATTTTTCGCTCAGGCGAACTCATAGGATTGTTTAACACAGCTAACATATAATCTAAAGGGCTATGTTGATACTTTACTGACATTTCTTCCATAGTTTTCCACTTAGGTTTAGTACTTCTAGACCCTAATGGTCTACCAGCACCTTCTCTTTTACCTCCGTGATTTGGATTTGAATCTGACATTAAATTATCTTTCTACCTTTTTTATTAAATTCTCTATGACCAGGATATTTAAACTTGTTAGCACCTGCTTTTTTACCTAAATACTTAGCTCCTTCGTAAGCAATACCTAATGCTAATGTTGGCCCAGGGTATCTAAGTGCAAATTTAACTGGTTTCATAGCTAATCGACCAGCACTTTTAAATAAACCTACTGTTGGAGCACCATACATACCATAACCTTTAGCTAATTTCTTAGCTCCTCTTTTAGAAACCTGTTTAGTTTGTTTCCAACCCTTTGTAGCTGTTTTTTTAAAGCCTTCTTTCCAATTTCCTTTTACATTTGTAGCCATATTAATAACTTACTTTCTTGCCTCTCTTTTTAGCGTATTTTTTAGCTGCAGCTTTACCTTTTTTAGTATAACTGAACTTTTTTTTTCCTACTTTTGGCATAATTATCCTTTATTGTTATTTTTAGAAGCAGAATAGATCCCCATTCCAGCTCCACCAGCAACAGCAGCTGCATATTTACCTTTATGCTTCATTAAATGCTTCTTAGACATCTTAGCATATTTCTTAGCTGGTGCTTTTAGTTCTTTCATAGACTTTATAGCACCTGCATAGTGTCTTTTTGCAAATGCTTTAGCTCCCATGAATGCTTTTTTACCTATCATCTTAATAGTCCTCTCATTGCAGCGTCTCTTGTTGTTGGCATAGGCATATTTTGCCCTGGTCTTTGACCCATTTGCTGCATCATTTGTGGGTTATTTGCCTGTTGTTCTAGTAAACCTGCTTGTTTCTTAGCCATTTCTGGAAGCATTTTAGCCTTAATCACCAATTGAAGCTGTTGAGCCTCTTCTGGTGAAAGGTTAATAATCTTATCTGCTAATTTTTCTATTGATCTTTTAGCCATTATACTTTCTTTTTCTTCTTTTTCTCTTTGCTTTTAGCGTATTTATAAACGCCATAACCAGCTGCACCAATACCTGTATCTATTGCTAAATCTTTTGCTGAATAACTAGGAGCAAATTTTGATTTAGGGAATAAAGGTTTTCTCCATCCTGTTTTTTTAATTCTAATATCAAATGGATCTTTTGTTACTTTTTTTGCTTGTTTTGCAATAAATTTTTTAACTCCTGCTGTGGCTCTAGCCATTTGACTAAATGTTAATTTTGCTACCATAATTTCTCCTATCCGTGAAACATCTTTTTGTAATCTTTTAACTTAGCTGTCTTAAGAAACCCTGGATCTTTAAGGTCTTTTCGAAACGCAGCTCTCTTTGAAGAAACATTCTTTCGAACTTTCTTAAACCATCCTGGTACGCTATGTAAACTTTTTATTGCTTTCATCTGCCTTGTCCTCGGTATTTTTTATAACTTCTTTTTTCCCGTTTGTTAAGTCGCTTTTTATGTCGACCTAGTTTGGGCTTGGTTTGTCGAACATAAGTATTAACTCCAAATTTTGGGAGTTTCTTACTCATTAATCGTCACGATCCATAACATCCCAAATTGCTGCACCTGCGATACCTGAGCCATATAGCTTTTTGTGTTTTGCTATATGCTTAGTTCCTTTAGAGTAGCCGTATAAAGTCTTAGTTCTAGCTCCTTTAGAAAACCCTACCTTTTTCATTCCTTTAAGCGTAGTTTGTGCCCAAGGTCTTAGTTCTTTTTTGCCCACTACATTTGGAGCAGTAGATTTATAGAGTTTTTTAGTTGCTTTATCATAACCTGTTCGTCTTTTCCAAGGCGAAAGATGTTTAGTTTGTCTTAAAGCACCTTTTCCAAATTGCCAGAGCATTCTTCCTGCTGCTGTTATCATGTTGTCGTTCTCCTTATTGTTGTTATTACCCCTTGCTTAGGGGATTGCTGTACAAAACCCCCCTATATCATCAATCGACATCAATGTCGATGTGATGAGGGTAAGTTTAAAACCCGTCAAAAACAATTGTTGTCGAGCTAAAGCTCGTCTCTTATTGTCACGGTCAAATCAAAGATTTGTCTTTTTTGTCGTTAATTATTGATCGCTGTAAAGTGTGACAGCGATAAATAATTGTTGTTTCTATCTTAGTATTGTTGCTCTGTAAGCCTCACAATGGAGGCCTCTGGTAGATCAAGATACAAGGTAGTTTAAACTGCGTTTGGGTAGTCAGTATACTCTGTGCTAAATACATTGATATATTGATTACCGAATCGCTCTATACCCGTTGCTAATCCTTGCTAACTTGATTGCTAGTGATTAGACAACTAACATAAATAAGCCTGAATCAAGCAATATCAGGCAGAAAGGATAAATATGATAAATAGTATAGTTAAGTCAGTAGCTGATACCTATGATGAAGTAACTGATAAAGTCAAAGATATGGTTAAGACTGAGAAGGTTACTATAGAGCATAAGCATACACATACTATAGATTTGTTTAATACTTATAAGCTATTAGGCAAAAATATGGATAATATGTCTGATGCTGACTGGAAAAAAGTAAGTAAGGTTATGTATAAGACCTTTACTTCAATAAATAAGATAGTCGAAAAGGCTATAAAGGATATCAAATGAGGATATTCTGTCAGTTAACACAGATGGTGATATATGCCTGTGTGTTTCTTCTAGGGTTGATGATGGTTATCTTCTACCCTGAAGAACACGGAAAATTAGGTGTTATATTATCATTTGGTGGAATAATGTTGTTTGGTTTATCAATAGCCAAACAAGATATAGATAGTAGTCGTTAATAATTATCGACTAGCGAATAATTATCAACTAAAATAGGAGGAAATATGGCTGAACAAAAGAAAATGTTTGTACCATACACTCAATCTAAAACAGCAGAGGAAAGAATAGCATATGTTAAAGCTAATCCTAGCAAATATATGCCACTACCTCTAAAGAATAAATTAGATGAGTTGGATAAAAAGATGGATGTTATATTAAGTAAATTAGTGAAATAATATGATGTCTTGGCTATCGCCTGTTGTCCTTTGGACAGGCGATATGCCTGTTTAATTATATATCTTCTCGTTGACTGAAGAATCATTTGGTTAATGTGATAAGGTAGCGAGAGTCAGGTGTATGTCCGAATGGATGAGAGCCTGATGGGTAGTGTACTATGCGAAATTCTTAGCTGAAAGCTGGGAGTTAACCTATTGCTCGTAAGAGCCGTGTAGTTGATTGGCAGTTCTAGTTATTGCAATGGCTAGACATCCAGTGTTCGCACTGGCCTAACAAACCCAATCACGAGTAGATATGTAATTAATCTGTGCCTCTTCGTACTGTGGTGGGTACCTAGTGGGTGCGACACGATCCTAAAGTGTCCACGCAAACAGAAAGGGAGTGAAGCCTCTACGGAGGCTTTTACTTTTTTTTTTAATAAAACGGAAGGCTGATAGAGTAGCCTACTTTAGAAAGGATAAATATGAATAAAGAAGAAATAAGAATTGCCATAGCAAATATTTATTGGTCTTTAAAAAAAGATAGTAAAGCACTGTGGGAGCAAGGAGAAGATAGAGAGGTGTTTTTTGATGTTGGTATTTGTATTGGCTACTGCCATGCAATTAAAAATCACAAGCTCGGCTATAAAATCTACGATAGGTTTATGAATAAATATTAACAAGGGATATAATATGAATTTTAAAGAGGTAATGAAAATGTACAGAGTGATATTCAAAGATAGATTTAAATCTAAACCTATAAATCTCGGAAGAGCAGTTAGAGTGATGTATGGTCAACCATTTACAGGATCTATAAGGATAGAGCATATAACATGGTGGAAACGATACTTAATAAAATTTATATATTTGGAGATAATATATCCCAAAGAAGGATGGATACAGCTCGTTAAAGTATTTAGAGAGGGTAAGCCATCAGTTAGAGTGATAACAAAAGCCATGCCCAACTCTTCTAAACGGGAGTTGGTCATTTTAAATAAACTATATGGAGAGGAGGTGCATAATGTCGAGAAGATCGAGAAGAGACGAAATCAATTTAGACGCAGCCAAAAACATAGCAAAGAACTTAATAGCTCATCGGATTTGGAACGGTCTAACACAAACTCAAATGGGTGATACCATAGGAGTTACATTTCAACAATATCAAAAGATGGAGAAATGTATCAATAGAATATATGCCGAAGATCTACAAGTATTTTGTAATGCTTATAGATGGGATATATCTATGATGTATACTCAACCAGAAAGTATGTTGAAAGAGTGGTGTGATAGGGATTTTCCTAATTCACAAAAAAGACCACATGAAGCAGATGTAATAGAACGAATGTGGAACAAAACTGATATATCTGCTGATAAAAATTATAGGAGAAGAACTAAATCTTATAATGTATTAACTAACAGGGAGGAGTAATGGAATGGTTAATTTTATTCGATTTATTGCTTATAGCGTCTCTGCTATGACAGTAAGAAAAGCTTGGAATTGGCTCACCGAAGATGTCGATCCAATTCCTGGAACGAAAGAGTTTGACATTAAATACAATAGTGTCAAAAATCAATACATACGACTAACTAAAAAGAAGGAGGAATATAATGAGGCGTATAGAAAAATACGGTAGTTGTTTAATTAAAACTTTTACAATGCCGTTAAGAGCGTTAGTAGGGTTATATAATTCAATTGAGAAGAATATGCCCGATACATTAGAAATGCCGTACGAAATTAAGAAAAAGAAAGGAGGATCTAATGTCAGAACAGAAAACGAAACCAGCTCTGAAAGATAGAGTTAGTGAAAAGATGGGAATGGCAGCTTGGATGCATGAATTATACTATCAAAATGCTAGTATGTTTATGAGTGATCCAAGATGGAAGCAATTACCACCTTATTTACAAACTTCAGGTGTGTCTTCTACATTTATAGCATTAAAAGCTGCTCTAGATAAGATTAGAGAAGAAAGAGATGCTAAAGGTGTAGCAAAGAAACTTGAAGATATAAGTAATTCAGAAGAGCATACGAAAGTAGCTTAATGAATATAGGTATCAGAATATAATATAGAATAACGAGTAAATCCAAAGGTTAGCCTAGGGTATCGTTACCTGCGAAGTCTGAGTAAATTTATTCCAGGTTAACCTGAATTGTCAGGAGTATGTCTATATTTAAGATCAAAGCCTATTAATAAACTAAGGAGGAAACATGAAACCAATACGAAAAGATGAACAAGAATATCTTAAAGGATATATCGAAAGAAAGTTCGACAATCGTAGATCTGCACTAGAGTCTGAAAGACAAGTAGATGTAGATAGAGAAGTAGATAAGAATCTTGTAAAATTTAGAAAAGCTCTAAATATAGAGAGTCTTATTAAAGATGTTCAGAAAGCTANNGANGANTTNNATGATTTCGTTAACAATTATGAACGAAGAAAACAAACTAAAAAAGATGCTTTAGAAAAATTAGGTAATACACTTCAAAAGAAATTAAGAAAGTGGCAATCCATTAGAAGATGGGAAAAGCAACCTGATTTTATAAACTGGAATGATGGAAAAAAAGGTAATCCAGTAAATATGGACGAAGCTATTAAATACATAGCACAAGTCTGTGAAGAAGAAACAATTAAAGCATATGATAGAAGCAAAAAAGGTGTTGCTATTAGAAGCTTAGATGCTCAGAAAGAAGAAGCAGAAAATGCTTTATATTCTGGAGGATCTATGGAAGCAGTTAGACATTATATCCATGAGATATTTAATACTGCTGGTATCCAAGACAAAGTTGCTAAGAAATTATTAGCGATATCTGCTAAATAAATAATCGGTTTAAGTCCCTATCTGTTTGTAGGGACTTAACCCTATATAACAAGGAGGACAATATGGGAATGGATGTATACGGATTAAATCCAAAAATAAAAGAAGGTAGTGTTCCACCAGAAGAAATAGATTGGGGAAAATCTACTGATGAAGAAAAAGATAAATATATTAAAGCTAAAGATAAATACGAAGATGATAATGTAGGTGTTTATTTTAGAAATAATGTATGGTTCTGGAGACCACTCTGGAATTATGTTTATGACACTACTGATGTTCTTACAGATGAAGATCATAGATTAGGTCATGAAAATTCTTGCCATAAGATTACTGAAGAAAAAGCAGTAAGAATTGGTAAAGAATTATTAGCCAATATCAAAGACGCTGAAGCTAAAGAAGCAGCATATAAAAAAGATGTAAAGCCAAGAAGAAAGTTTAATGAACTTTGTGATAAGGCTGCTGAATGTTTATATGAAGAAGTAGTAGATAAAATGGATGGTTTAATAAATTGTCCAGGTGATATGAAAATACATGATCCTGCAAATTATAAACGATGGGAAACATTATCTCACTTTGGTGGTGGTATACAGTTTGGTGAAACCAGCTATCCATTTAGTGCAGCAAATGTAAAAGAATTTGCTAACTTCTGCTTAAACAGTGGAGGCTTTGAGATAGGGTAATGAAAAACGATGAACAATTAAAAGTGTTAGAAAATGCTACTGACAAAGCTTTAAAAGTCGTAGAGAAAGAAAGACAAGGAAAGCGAAGACACTATATAAACGAATGGTTTAGATGGGTCGAGTTAGTAGCACAATATATAAAAAGGAGAATAAACTAATGAACGAATGGAATAACGAAGATCTAGAGAGATCAGTATATATATTTCATAATACAGTACATGATATTTTTATGTATGTTAATTGCAGAGGTGCAGAAGATGCTATGCAACAATTTGATATATGTAATTTTAAAAATAGAAAAGAGTGGAAAATCTACTTAGAAATGGGAGATCAACCAGCATGAGTGAAGAACTAAAAGATCCTTACGCAGGTAAGGAATTTATAAATTGTGGACTCGGTAGAATTAGAGTTCAAATTTTAAGAGAAGGAGCTTCTCTCCAAGATTATATGACAGCTTTAAAAATGTTAATAGAAGCTGAAACATATACTGGAGAAAGATTAACACCCAAAAAGGAGGAAAACAATGCCGATGGGAAGTAAAGAAAAACCAAAGTGGAAATTAGTAACATTCCATGAAGACGGAAAACAGTTCACTACTTGGCATCATGAGAAACCTGATTTCAAATTGATGTACAAGAAAATAGGAACTGATATGATAGAAATGTCATACTGCATATATGCCAGAACTATCTAATAGAAAAGATGGTTATGTAGACTTTTTTATGGATGAAGAATCTAAACTTAAAGATATGCCTACAGTTAATATAAAAATAACTGAAGCATGGCGTAAGTGGTTATCTAATACTGGAAGACGAGCACTTGAAGGTGATTGTATAGTCGGTAAAGTATGCGTCTATCAGAAAGTTGAAGAGGAGGCTGCATGACAGACGATAGAGGAGATCTAGATTTAACTAAGCAAATAGATGATCTGCAAAAAGAAATAGAATATCTTAAAAAAGAGATGACTATTTTACATGAGAATTATGGTATAGAAATTAGAGATAAAGATCGAAGNATCATAGATCTNATGAATATTAATGATTCTCATAAAGCTACTAATGGTGATCTTAGAGTGCTTAATAATCAGTTATTAAGAGAAAACGATAAGATGAAAGAAGTCATTGAAAAATCAGTTAAAAGACTTAGAAACGATGGAGTACTATGAGAAAATATGTAGATAAATTTCATATATGGCATTTACATTATAGAACTGAAATAGTATGGTGTACTATTGGTTTTATATTAGGAGCTATAATACTATGATAACTGTAATACCAAGTGAAGAAATAAATAAAATGAGAGAAGCATTACAAGATTGTATAGAATCACAATCTGTTATAGCTAATGCTATCAAGTGTGGTTTTCTTGAAGATAAACATTCTTTAATAATGCAAGAGTGGTTGCACTATTATGAACAAAGAGAACAATACTTGCAACATACACTAGAAGGAGCAATAAATGAGCAAAGAAAACGCACTTAGAGCATTGGTAGCTACAAAGCAAGTAGAAATCGATAAGCTCAAAAGAAAAATAAAAGAGTTAGAGTATATAAATGATTCTTTAGAAAGAATAAATGAAAACGAAAGAATAGAACAAGGAGGATGGAATGGAGATAACACCAGACAGCGAAGTGTTAAGACTCGAAAAAAGACAAAGAGGACTTCAAAGAGTAGCAACAGCAATAAATGATTTAACTATTTATGGAATATATCCTACAAATTTTCCAAAATTAGTTAATGTGTTAGAACACGCTAAAGATCATGTTAAAGCTGAAATAACTTCAACAAAAAAACGAATTATAGAATTAGGTGGTCAAACAGTTGAAGAAACTGTAACAGATCCACTTACACAAAATTCTATTTGAGAGTAGTATACTGTAAAACAGGGATCTTCTCATTTAGATAGAGCTAGGGGGGAGACTCCCTAGTTCGCTAAATCCAATTCTTGGGAATACAAAGTACTTCACCAAATTCAATTTCTTTAGTATCAGGATCTATAGAGTAAGTACCNAATGTTTTAATATATTCATCGGTCTCTTCATAAATCCAACCTTTGGTTTTTGAGATTGCAGGTTTTAACTTATTCATACTATCTTTAGATAGCCAACCAGTATTAGACTGGGCATCGTACCAGGTTAGTTTATCTTTAATAGGTTCGTAAGGAAAGTCTGTATTAGGTTTTTTCTTTTTTTTAGTGTAGCGTCTTTGGGTCATTGTTCCACCAACAGAATGTATCGTGATCGTTTTGTTCAAACTTATTCATAACATCCAAAGGAACTTTTGATCCTTCTTCGTCAAAGACTAATTGTAGGTATGTAGAATAAATTACAGCTANTGCCATAGCNTCAGCAGCTCTTATTGANAGNTCTGGATTTTCCTTAGCAATAAAGTCACCTATTTTATTAGGGTCNACNTTNTTTAAGAATTTCTCAGAATATCTGAGTCTCTTATCTGCTGGGAATTTTATAATTTTAACCATAATTTTTTCATACCTCTGGCGAGGATACTTTATTCTTTAATTTGGGTTGCATGATAAAGTCAATGTGCTTTTTAATCTTAGGTACAAGTTTATTATAAACCATTACCCAAAGCATTGAGTCATCATAAAAGAAATCGGGATTTTTCCACATTTCTGTATGATGTTTATAGAAGGTAGTAGCTATATCTAGTGGGTCTATTTCCATTTTTCCCCAAAANTCNNGCTCCGACATACCACATCTATGTAAATAGTCGTGGTGAAGGAAGCATAAAGGAATAGTCCATTGGTCTCCTACCTTCTGCCCAAAGCCTCGATGCTGAGCATAAGTAATATGATGTGCCTGAACTGGAACAGACTGACATAAAATACAAGGGTTAGAAGCTACCCACTTAAGATATTTTTTGTCTTTTAGCTTTTGTTCCTTGTCCCTTGATTGTATTCCTAACTTTTGTGTACCCATAATAAATACATAGTGCTTGTAGACCTTCATGAACATAATTAGATGTTCTTCTTTCAGATCTTCTTATGTTAGCTGCTATTTCAATTATACTGAAATTTTGCCAACAAAACATCTTCATAATTTTAGTACTTCTAGGGCCAATTTCTTTAGCTATATCAACTAGCTCAAGAACAGCTCCTAGATGTGAAGCAAGAAAATCGGGTTTAGATCCATCGACTCTAACATCTGTGAGTCCACCACCTACACCCATTTCACTAAATTCACACATACGCCTATATCTAGATCCTGCCTCATATTCGGCAAGGGATATTAGATTACGATTAAACATATAGAAAAGACGAGATTCACGGATATTAACTTTAACCTTCTTNTTGTCTACTACGATATAACCAATCTCAGGTTTTTCTAGATGTCTCATAATCAATTAAATTANTATTAACAAAATTTCTAAAGGANGTATTGTTATTATACAATTTATTAAGTCTATAGACTCGATTCATATGTGAACAATTATGATGACGAGCAATAAGGCTTTTAACCCCGTACCTTTTGGACGGGTTTAACAGCCAGGACATTAAGACTGAAAGATTGTATATTTTATACTCATCTTTAGATCTTATCCCTTTTTTTCCCTTGAGGGTATCAAGAGAAATGTTATAAGTACAACTTAAGTACTTTTGAATATTAATAATCATAGAAAGGAAACAATTATGTTGAAAGTTATAGAACATCATTCTGCCTCTGCAGGTAATACATTTATTGACTGTCCCCAAATGTGGATCATAGATAAATTATACGGATTTGANACGGAAGAGAATGCTAGAATGAAGATGGGNCATACAGCTGANTATGTAGCGTATGACGCATTAACAAATCAAATCACTGATGAAGAGACTATTACAGAAACTGCAAAACATCAATATGTAATGAAACAGAATGGCAATGAAGCCGATGATGAATGTGGATGGTCTGCTGAAATAGCAAAAAGATTCATCAAAGAGTTAAAACAATATGGTAAAATAATTAGTTATCAAAAAGAATGGAAAGATAATTATCCAGGACTTAAGATACCAATTATTGCTAAATTAGACTTCGAATTTGAAGACTATATTGTAGATACTAAGGCTACAGCTAAAGTATGGAGATATGCTCCTACTGCAGCTGATAGAAAAGCAGGTAGAAAGGGTAAAATTAATCATAATTATCACCCAAAATCTGATCATCTTAGACAACAATTTCTCTATCGTGAGTTGTTTAAGAAAGATGCTTTATTATTATATGCTTCTGCTTGGGATAATTATACTGCAGATCTAGGAGATCATGTAGGTCATTTAGACACCATTATCCAAGCATTTAAGACTATTGAGCATATACTAACAATAGCTAAAACAAAGGAAGATGTTGTCCGAATGTATCCTTTGACATTCGACAACTGGAGATGGAGATATTCACCTGGAGCCGAAAGTTTTGCAAGAAATATTTGGAACAAAGCGTGGAAATAAGGTATAAATCGATATGCAACGATTTGGATCAATTGTTAAACAATTAAATAGGAGGAATAAACTAATGAATGTAGAAACATTTGAATGTAGTCATAAAAAAGCATTCGCATCCAAAGAAGGTAATGGTAAATATAGTATTTATGTTACCAAAGATGATGGAACTGATATGACTATTTATGGAGAAGCTGTAGGAGCTGAAGGCTGGTCTAAAGGATCTAGACTTAAGATTACTGCTGCACCTCCAAGACAATCTAAAAGTGGTAAGTGGTATCAAACTGCTCAATCAGTAGAAATACTTGATGGACAGGTTGCGACTTCAGTACCAATTCCAAGTGTAGCACCTGCAGCATCAAAACCTGTAGATAAGCAATCACAATGGAAAGAAAAATATAGATTAACTATGAGTAATCTATTAGCAGCATCTTTACAATCAGGCAAAGAAGTAAACTTTGATCAGATTGATAAATATGTAAGAATGATATTAGATGCTCAATATGATGGTGAAGAGGCACCATTTTAAAAAATTCTGATGCAATTAGCTGTTTCCTCCCTTTCTGTAAAAAAAATAGAGGACGCATCGGATACTGTGCAGGGTGAAATTCCCTGCATAGTTTGTAAAAAGAAATCAGCAGTTATACATAATAAAATATATTATTGTGGTAGTTGCTTATGTAAACATTTAGGAATTTATGAAAACAATACTAATGATACTTCATCTGTCTAACGGAGAAGTAGCAAAATTACCAGTTACTATTTTAACTTCACAAACTTGTAATGATAAAATGATAGAAATGTTAAAACCTAAAGATTCAGATGATAATATATATTATCGTGGATCTCAAGTATGGGTTCATTATTGTCAAACAGGTAGTGGAGAATGGATAAAATGAAATGGATTATAAAACTTTCAAACTATATCTTGAGTGCTGTGGATATACGACTTGGAATAAAGATTGGAAAGTTAGAGAATCTTATACTAAATATAAACAAACAGGAGAAATAATATATAATGATAACAGAAGAAAGACTCGAAAAGGCATTAGCGTATCTGTCCAAGACTGATGAAGAGAGTGCTACTGCAAATGCTAATGTTAAATATTTAGATAGATTACTTAAAAGAAAAAAGGCTTTACATATTACACATAATTCTGAAGCTAAAAGTATATCTGCTAAAGAACAAGCTTTCTATGCTAGTGATATTTATAAAGACGCTGTAGATGAGTTATTTAATACAGAAGTCAAAGCTAGTACTTTAGAAAACAAAAGAGATAAAGAAGGTCTTATTATAGATCTCTTTAGAACTCTAGAAGCAAGTAGGAGGAAACATAACATATGAGATATATAGTAATATTATTTACATTATTCTTATTGAGTGCTTGTTCTATAGGGCCAAAATGTACTTACACACAAGATGGTACAAAGATTAAATCTTATTTTTGGTTTTATAAAGATAAGCCAATAGATCTCGATAAGGAGAATTGTAATTGATTTATAAATTTAAAGTCTGGGTATGGAGTCCATTAAAAGCTGAGATTCATTTGTCAGCTAAAGATGATGATGAGGCTGCTAGAATATTCCAGGCTTTAGATTTAAGTAGTTTTAAATGGGAAAGAGAACCCATGTTACATAATAGAACTACATATGAAGTAACTAAAACTGATGAATCAACTAAAGACAGTACCATCATCTCAGACAGAACAAAAATTACCTGAAGAGAAATTATGGTATGCTGTTATTGTTCAAGCATTTACTGATGCTGCATACGCAGGTAATCGCAGAGATCCTTTGTATGCTAAGAGAGAAGCAATAGAGTGGATGACTACACAAGGTAAAGACTTCAAATTAGTATTTCATTATGCAGGTTACGAATATGAATATGCTGTTCGTAAAGTTCGTAAGCTCTTAACTATGGTTAAATATCAAATAACAGAAATTCAAACTGCAATCCTAACCAATAAAAAACCCCAATCCAAACCATCCGAAAGGTATAAACTTAGTTTTTAATGCGATATAAATATACAGTAACTGATAAAAAAGGTAATGTTGAAACATTAGAAGCAATGTCTTATAAAAAATTATTAAAGAAACTTAAACCATCAACTGAATATAAGATAGAATATCTTAATAAAAAAAAACATCATTTGGTTAAGTTAATAACAACTAAGAAAAATGATGACTGATTTTTCTACTGATTTAAAACACCATGAAAATATGACTAAATCTAGCTATGATAAACAAGTAGGAGGATCTCATTATCAAAAGTATAAGATCCAACCTAGTAAATTTGTTGTTGAGAATAAGTTATTATTTCCAGAAGGATCTGCTATTAAGTATATCATTAGACATCAAGATAAAGATGGTAAGAAAGATCTACTGAAAGCTATTCACTTTATTGAAATGATAATTGAACGAGATTATTCTTGATCATCGTGCCATCGCTCGTTGATTTTAGCTGCCATCCAAATAGCTAAAGGAATACATACAATAAAAGTTAATTCGGCAGCTCTTAGCCAAGAGAGATCTAACGACCAGGCTAAGAATTGTGTTATTAGTATAGGCAAACAACCACCAGTTAAAATTAGAATTGCTATTCTATATTCAAAAGGTGGTTTCATATATTTACCAATACTGTAATAACAAAAATAGAGGACATAACAATTGTTAGTCCCCTATTAAATGATTTACTTAATATAAATTTTGCTAAGTCTTTTTTCATTCGTCAATGTTAGAAAGCTCCTTGATCTTCATCTCTAACATTTCTTGTTGAATTTGCAAGACTTTAATTGCTTGTTGATTATCAATAATATCGCTAGAATTTTCTTCTATTTCGACTCCAGCTTCCATGTTCTGTGAGTTTTCTATCCTATCTAAAATTTCATAATACTTCAGAATACCAATAATAATAGCCACAAATACTATAATTGTAAGCACAAAGATAGAGTGGTGCTTCTTCATTATTTAATAATTTTAAGAATTTTTTTTCTACCTTGATATATTTCTGTAAGTGCTTCTACTTTTTTACAACTAAAAACAACTCTATTAGGATTAACTTCTCTTTCGGCAATCCTTTTAGATCTTAAGCAGTCGCTCATTTTATCTTTATAAACATGCTCAATCATGTTTCCGTTTAATGTTAAAATTAATGCTACAACAACCTCTGTCATTTTTAATTACCATTCCTTCTTACTTTATCTTTTAAAATTTCCATTTGTTCTGCAAGTTTATCTACATCTTTGATAAGTCTTTCGATATTAACTTTGTTGTTCATCATATCATCAACCCTTGCTGTGATTTTTTCAACATCAACAATAATATCCTCTATTAATAAAAATTGTTCTGAGTCTGCAGGTAAAGAACCCATCTCACCTCTTGGCCATTTAATTCTAAATTCTGTGTTTTTTTCTACATCAGCAATCATTAATTTACCATTTGTTTCAATAGTATTTAATCTTTCAATNACACCAAAGTATGCCCATACTCCTAATGCTACTGCTGCAATAATAGAAATTAAATTTCTTAATGGTAATTGTATATTTGTATTTTCACTTACTTTCATTTCCACCCCATTAGCCATAACAGCAATTTTTCTATTTTATCTATTAATTTTTTCATGTTCTAAATATTGGTAAAGAAGCTCCAGAATTGTGGTAACATTTTAAACAATGTACTTTAGAATCTTTATAAACTACATGAGGGTAGTTTACAGGACGCTTACAAGTTTTGCATTGTTTGCTGTTACACTTACAACTTTTCTTTGTGTTTTTCTTTAAAACCATCAAGTTCCTTATTAGCTTTACTCAAATCTGCAGCAGCATTCTCTAACTTTTGTAGAGTACGCTTTAGAGAAGAGTCTTTTAATTTACAAGCATCTTCTAATTCAAGGATCTGTTCCTTGAGATTACGCACTTGTTCCTTATACTCGTTAATAATTTCTTGATAGTCGGCTTGTTCCATTACTTCTTGCCGTTCCTAAATATTTGTGTTCCTTTAATACCAAAAATACTCGCACAAACTAAAATCCATAAGTTTGTAAACCATGAGGGTAATGCCTGGAAATGATCAAAAAATACTTTGATCTTATCCATCGCTGCTGGATCGTCTGACCAGACCCCGTAGGCAAGTACAATTATCGGAAGCGTTAATATTAAAAGAACTACTTCATCTTTGTAGTCGTTTTGTCTAGCTTCCAATAGCTTACCTTGGTAAGCCTCTTCACCTTTAGCCATACGCTCAGCGTGTAAAAGCTGTGCATCTGACATTGCCATTTTAGTCTTTTGTCTATTCGAATATATTTTAGCTCCTGCTTGTAAAGCAATTCTTGCTAATCCAAACCACGCCATTTTATTCTCCTATAACTTCCTTTACCTTTTTTAGGTAAATGTGTTTTATTTCTTTTTTGTTGTAAGGCTTTCGCCACTGGATTTCTTAATAGTGTATATCTTTCCTGTACCCCCTCCTTGATATCGGAGGTAGTGCCTTTTGCCCCATCTTTTGTGCCACGCCCAAACATTAAGTTTAGAACTTATTGACTCTATGATGCTGAAGAATTTGTCGGAAATCCATCCCATGCCTTATACATTCCTTCTACTAAAATTTCATCAGAGTATGGTTGTTNACCATTCTCCATTTTAATAATGGATTTAACTAGAGGTAAATAGTGTTCTATACTATTATCTAGTTGATCCATTGGGTTAAAGTTCATTCTTTCACAAACAAACTTTATATAAGCGTCAGTATCGTTTTCACTCGGAGGTGCCCATCTTGCGATGATATCCTCGATAGTATATTTCTTATGAGAGAAACGATAGACTAAGAGTATTCTCATTAAAGCTCGAATACCCCAAACAGGTTCTTTGAAAACACAAAAAACCTCGTCTGATTGTTCATCAGCGAGACCATCCCAGTCAGTACCTAATTTGATATTGCCTGGATTGTGATTTCTAATTCCTCTAGGTAATTTTTCTGTTCCATCTGCCATTGTTTTTTAATACCATTGGGATTAACTTGGGTATTCCATCTATAATGACTGAGGATCCTACAACTGGTCTGGACTTTTGTAATTTATTATATTCAAAAGCTAAACTTTTCATGTCTATTAAACAACCAGTTTGCATTCCCCACAGTAATTCATTTGGATTACTCCAGTAATCTATTTTGAAAACAGTATGATAGTGTCCTTGTACAGTACACATACCATATTGTTGTGCTACCTTTAGCACATCTTTGTATTTACCATGACAGAAGTAGATTTGTTGACCATTTGATGCCTTCAAAATCAAATCTTCATGCCAAGTCCAACCTGGCCCAACACCTAACATTTCGTTATAAGTCTTAAAGACTTCGTGTGGGAGTCCATGTCGAGTAGCTTTTCTAAAAACTAAACTACCATGGTTAGAGTCTAGCAAATACATTTTAGGAAACATCTTATGAAGTTTCGTAAAAAATTGTCTTGCAACAGTCAATTCGTGACTGGCTCCGTATAAGCCTGGATGCTTGTCGTGGAATGAAATGCTATGCCAGTCAAGCTCGTCACCAATATTCACGATGCAATCAGGTTTATATTTTCTCTTAATTGCAGCCAGAAAGTCAAGTGTATCTGGGTGGTGATAGGGTGCGTGTTGATCTGCTATAACAAGTATTGATTTTCGAAGCATATAATTGCTTATACAATTTTTCGTTGTACTTGTAAAATACTATATGTACAACTAAATTTCGTCTCTTTGTTCACACCAATGTCTCACAATAGTCTTGTGAGTATTAGTAAATTCTGGGCCTAATTCTTGCATTACTTTAATGCTATTTAAATGCCCTGACATAGAACATTCATGATAACTATTAAAAGGCATTGCTCTTTCCATAGGTACATCGCAGGTTCCTAATACAAAGGAACATACTTGCATTACAAGTGTAAATTTCATTATTGGACTAATAAGGATTTAACGACCCACATTAGATTACCCAAAGCCATGAAACTTACTGCCCATATTATTTTATATATAGTGTTAATCTTTGAAGACAAATGTTCAACATGATTACTTAGTAATGTTTTAATTACTGCAATCTCTCCATGTATCTTTAAGATTTCTTCTTTATTTTCTGTTGCTCTACTCATTAGAATAATGTTTCGTAAGGTGACCTTACTAACCCTTTCGTTTTGTATTGCGTATATCTTGGCCCTTGATATCTAGGATGGCCAAGTTGTCCTAGTGTAAAATCTACTGCTGTGTCCCAAGCAAGATCTGCACTTAAGCCATCTCGTTCTAAACCTTCAGCAATATTTTGTGATGCTTGTTGCAGCCAAATTGGTAAGAATCGTTTACCGATTTGACCACCTATTTTTAAGCCTTTTTCAATAGCTTCATCATCTTTCTTAGTAATGTTAGGACTCCACTTAGTAGTTAAGTATTGCTTATTAGTTAATACTTCTATTGTTGTTCTAGGTAGAGAGCCTATCTTTTTAAGAGCAGTTGATTGAGGAGCTGTTATCCAATGGAAAGGTTCCATTAATTGTTTAGAAAATGTAAGTACTTCACCATTACCTAGATCAATTCTAGTTGGATCTGTATTCTCTAATAAAGACTTACCACTAAACGCATAGTTTAATGCAGTTCCTGCAGCTGCATAAGTAACAGCAGCTCTTAAAAAATAATATTGATATAATCTTCTTGCAGCTTCGTCAGACTCAAATCCTGGTAATGACTTAGCTATAATCCTGATGTTAGATATTGTCCAATCAGGAGCAAACATAAGCAATTGCATATAGCCTCTAGAGCCTGGAGCAAATGTTGTTTGCGTTAAATTCTTTAACCAAGGAGCTTGTATACTATTAGCAACCCTAGCCCAATCTTGTCCACCAAAAGCATCGTTAGCAAATTGTGATGCTCTTCTAGCTTTAGCATAAACTTGCGTTAATGTTTTATCTACTCTTGGATCAAGAGTTTTGTTTAATTGTGTAAGATATGTATGTAGTTTAGCTTGAGTAAATACTCTATCCCAAGTTACTTTATCAAACCATCTAAATACTTTTTCTACTTTCTCAGTAGGTGAAACACCAAAATGTCTTTTAAAAAATTTGTCTACAGTTAATTGTCTACCAGCTGATAAATTGTAATAAAATCTATCAAAGCCAACATCTTCAGGTGTACTTATTTGAAGACCTGTGCCTTTAGCAAATTGTAATAAATCTTTAAATCCTAATTCTTTGCTACCTAATACTTCTGCTGCATGAGGAAACTCAGCTCTATACTTAGCAGGATTATCTATATAACTTTGTAATTCTTTACCTGATCTTGGATTTAATACTTTACCAGTAAACTTTAATTTATTACCAGCAAAGAACATACTTTCAACTAAAGCTCCTGCATGGAAGAATGAAAAACCAACAGCTAATCTTTTCATCATTAAGTTAGTAGTAAAGATAGCTGAAGTTAATTGATGCTCATCAGTAGCATCGAATACCATTCTTAATGATTTTTCCATTCCTTGATGTATCCAAGGATCTCCTAATTTAGCATCTTTAAAATAAGGATGTTTAAATNTAACATANTTAGGATCATCATCAAATCTAAGTCTTGTTAATAAAGCTCTATTNTTAANTTTAGTTCTTTCTAAATTAGTAATTAAAGCTCTAGTTGCTAATGCTTTACCAGCAGCATGAGTATAAATTTTAATAAGTTCTACTGGATCATCATAACTAGGTTTAATGTGATAACCTTTTTGTAATCCTTNNTTAATACTACCATCTTTACCAAANACNCNTNGTTTNCCAAATGCAAANTTNNNTGATGGGCCAGTAACTAATTNTTCTGCTATTTTTCCATCAAATCTACTTANAAATTGAAAAGGTTGATGTGCAGGATTATATTCTGCCCATANTAANGGAAGNTAATTAGTTCTAATATTGCTAAATAATTTATCATCTCCTTTACCAAAAACTTCTGCAAATCTACTAAATGATTTTTCAATTGCGTTAGCTGCTTCTAATTCAGCAGCAGTTAATTGATTAGACGATATAGGTTTAAATTTTGGATTATATCTTGGAGGAGGAAATCCTGTATTAGGATCTACTTTAGCTTTAGTAATGTAGTAAAATATCTTTCTTCTTGAATCAATAGCATCTGGTACTAATCTTTTAATNGTATTAGCTAATTCATAACCAGCTGAATTAAGTTTAACTTGTGCAATTTTCATTGCTTCTAAACCACCTTCAGCTTGTAAAGCTGCTTCATCAAATTCAGGTCTAGCTTTTCTAAATGCTTTACTAAACAATCTCCAGCCACCATATATACCAGCACCAACAGCTGCACCTTTAGCTGTAGCTAATAATTTTTCATCATCTGCTGTAAGAAATTGTGCAGTAGCACCTATACCAGCAAATGTACCAGCTCTTTTTAGAGCAGTATTCCAGGCTAAATCTTTGCCAGTTTCATTAACTGTTCTTAATGCTGAAGTAACTTCTGCTTTAATACCTTGAAATCTTTGAGGAGTAAATTCTTTAGTAGTAGTTTCTAAATCATTTAATATATCATCAACTCCTCTGTAAATACCTTGTTCATTTGTTTCAAGTAATTTTTCAGGATTGTTTTTATATTTAGGACTATTATGAGTTTTAATTTGTGAAGCTGCTACTTGAGCTTTAGCTATACCAGACATTTTAGAAATTAATGCTCCAGTACCTTGGAAACCAATAGAGAGTACAGCTCCTGCTGAAGCTCCTATAGTAGTTTCTATTGTAGTTCTTTTAGGATCTATAGTAGCGTCTTCTCCTAATTGCCATGTAGATGAAAAAACTAATGGAGTAAGTAGAGTGGCTGCTGCTCCAACTTTAACATCCTGTTTAGCAATAGCTAATTGTCCAGGAAATTTTTTAGCAACTGTTGTTTTATATTTAAACTTTGCTCTGCTTTTAAGTTTAATAGAATTAACAACACCTCTACCTAATCTACCAAAACCTAATGGAGTTAATAATAACCATGGATCTGCCATAAGCATATTAACTAACTCGGCTCCAAACATTTTAGGATTGGATTTAATAAAATTACCAACCTCTTTCATATCAATAGACATTGGGCCATCATCTAATAGATAACCAAATCTTTGTAACTTTCGTTCTGCTTCTTGATATATTTTAGAGCCTCTATCTTGAGGATTATTACGAATGTAATCTAAGGCTTCTTGAGCTTGTTTCTTTTTTGTATTACCAGTCATCCATTGATAGAGTGATGCTGGTAAAGATTCCTCTAGCATAAGATCTAAAGGATTTCGTAAAGACTGGAAAAACCCAGGCGTTTTATCTTTTACTGGATCTTGTAATCCATCAGGGATACTACGAACTGGGTCTTTTAGTTTAAATTCATTAACATCAAAATCATTAGCCATTATTTCGGTTTCTTAATATTCCATTTTGTAAGATCACCTACATCGTATGTTCTAATTTTTCTCCATATAGGTTTACCTGTACGAGTTGTACCAAATTGTTGTTCTGCTGTTTTATAAAAATCAGCGTGTCTATCCAGTTTGGCTAATTTAATTTGACCTTTAATTTTACTTCTAGTTTCTTTTATAACTCTAGATCTGTCTTTCCAACCTTTTTTGGTTGCATATACTTTGCTTAATGTTTTTCTATAAGATTTAATCTTAGGCATAGGTTTGCCTTTTGCATAAAATGCTTTTTGTGTAGCATCAAATGGATCTTCAGGTGCCCATCCCATTTGTTGAGTTGTCATACCTCTAGGTAAACCACGCTTTCGTTGTCTATAATATTTTGCTGGTCTATCTTTAATACCACTAGGAGAAACATCTAATTTTTGAGTTGTTTTAGTAAAAGATTTAATGCCTCTTTTTTGAGATAGAGTAAAAGCTCTTGTTAATGCTCTAGTTTTTTGTTTAACTAAATTAGAAAACTGATTAGCTTTGCTAGTTTTTAATGCAGATCTTGCAAAAGCAGATTCAACTTTTTTAGTTAAAGCTCTATGAGATCTACTTTCTGTTCTTGCAGCAATTTTAGCAGCCATATCTCTTTTAGCAATAGGTTCTGCATGAAATATAGTATGTTTAGGATTTGTTTTAAATGTTTTAGATTTAGTAACAAATGTAAGTTTTGTTGGAAATTTTTTAATCATTTACACCTCAAAATATTCAGGGAATCTATTTCTAAGAATCTTCTCAGCTCTAGTTTTAGATACCTTTTGTAATTGTGGGTTTGCTGCTAATAGCATAGCAAATATTCTTGAATCAT
>FUFK010045431.1_pt1 | contig 56804 bp, 47 predicted proteins | sample 1021851 | NCBI WGS metagenome assembly FUFK01 (sample SAMEA51879418, study PRJEB19060) | metagenome
CAAATAAAGTTAAAAAAAACATAATTTCTCTTGAAAATATTGATGAAAACATAATAAATGACCATCTTTACACTCGAAATTTAGATAATGTTGATCTATTGATAAGGACAGGTGGAGAAATAAGAGTGAGTAATTTCTTATTGTGGCAAATTTCTTACGCAGAATTGTTTTTTCTTGAGCTTTTATGGCCAGATTTTAAGAAAAAACACTTCTACGGAGCGGTTATTGAATATCAAAATAGAGCTAGAAGATTTGGAAAAGTTTAAAATTAAAATAATAACAGGCTTNTTTTTNGNCTTTTTATTNGTNANNTCAAAATTATCNTTTTCNCANGAAANTNATTTTGTCAAAGGAAANTTTTANGTANTNGATGAAATNAATGTNACNGGACTNAAAACATTNAATGANCANACAGTNGTTACNTATACAGGNCTNTTTNCNGGTCAAAGTATCNGAATNCCTGGAGAAGAAATTAGTCAGGTAATAAATAAGCTTTGGAAGCTAGAATTATTCAGTGATATTAATTTTTACGTTACAAAAATTGATGGTGATAAGGCNAGTATTGAAATAAATATTGTGGAGTTGCCTTCCCTATCTGATTATAAAATTACTGGTTTAAGAAAGTCTAAAACCGAAACAATTGAGACAGATATTGAAATTAAGAAAGGACAAAAAATTACAGAAAACTTTATTGAAACAACCAAGAATTATATTATAAATAAGTATAGAAAAAATGGATTTTTAAATACTAAAGTTAATATAAATACTATCCCTGATACGTTAGGCTTAAATAGTGAAAGAATGGTTATCAATATCGACTTAGGTGAAAGAGTAAAAATCAATAGCATAAATTTTACAGGAAATGATTTGTTCAAGAGCAAGAAGCTTAAAAAGCAGATGAAAAATACCAAATCTAAACTTTTAGGAAGATTTTGGAAAAAATCTAAGTACATAGAGAAGGATTATGAGGAAGATCTTACATCAATAATTGATTTTTATAAGGAAAAAGGCTATCGAGATGCTCGAATTCTGCTTGACACTGTTAAGATTGATGGAAATCTAATTGATTTGGATATTGAATTGGCTGAAGGAAATAAGTATTATTTTGGAGATATAAAATTTTTGGGTAATTCAGTTTATTCAAATGAACAATTATCTCGTGTTTTAGGTTTATTTAAAGGTGATACTTACAATGGTATTTTACTTAAAAAAAGAATATCAGACAACTCNAAGCCTGACGGAGAAGATTTAACCAATCTTTATCAAAATAATGGATATCTTTTTTCCAATGTNAATGCAGTCGAGATTGCTGCTGAAAATGATACTATAGATTTTGAAATAAGAATAACTGAAGGTAAACCCGCTTTTTTCAATAAAATTTCTGTAGTTGGAAATACTGTTACGAATGATAATGTCATTTACAGAGAGTTACGAACTAAACCTGGTGAACTTTACAGTAAAGATAAAGTTGTAAGAACTGTTAGAGAATTAGGTCAGTTAGGATTTTTTGATCCTGAACAGATAAGCCCTGATTTCAAAAATGTAGACCCCAATAATGGAACTGTAGATATTGAGTATGGATTAGTTCCTAAAGGTGCTAGTCAAGTTGAACTACAAGGTGGTTATGGTGGTGGAGGTTTTATTGGTACTATTGGACTTTCATTTAATAATTTTTCATTAAAAGGTATGAAAGATCCAAAAGCTTGGAAGCCTGTCCCAAGAGGAGATGGTCAAGCTGTTTCATTGAGATTACAAGCTAATCGATTCTACAGGGTTTATAGNGCTTCTTTATCAGATCCNTGGTTTGGCGGNNTTCAGCCTGTTCAATTTTCAACATCCTTTTCCCATACCAAACAATATAGATATAATTATTTTACAGGAAGAGTCGATAAAAGTGCTTCATTTGAAATTACGGGAGCTAGTGTAGGTTTGGCTAAAAGATTAAGAATTCCTGATGATTACTTCACATTATCCCAATCTTTGGCTTATCAGTATTATAATTTAAATAACTATTACACTGGATTATTTCCATTTGGAGATGGTAGCTCAAATAATTTATCCTATACAGTAGCTTTATCAAGAAATAATACTTTCACAAATCCAATTTTCCCTCTTGGTGGATCAGAATTTGTTTTAAGTGCAAGGTTTTCTTTGCCATATTCACTATGGAACGGTATAGACTATGCTAATTTGGGAGATTTAGAAAAATTTCAAGATGATGATGGAAATCCAGATCCTGCAAAAATTGAACAAGAAAAATTCAAATGGCTTGAATTTTATAAAATCAAATTTAAAGGCTCATGGTATACAAGATTATTTGATAAGTTAGTTCTTCGAACCCATACAGAATTTGGATTTTTAGGAGCATTTAATAATGATCGAGGTGTGATACCTTTTGACAGATTCTTTTTAGGGGGTGATGGTATGTCTCAGTATGCTATGGATGGTAGAGAAACAATTTCTCTAAGAGGTTATCCTAACCAGAGTTTGTCCAGTCAGGACGGTTCCACTATATATAATAGGTTCTCCTTGGAACTTAGGTACCCAATTACACTAAAGCCTGCTGCTTCTATATTTGGTTTGACGTTTATGGAAACAGGACAAGGNTATNACAATTTTAGAGAATTTAACCCTTTTAACGGAAAGAGATCCGTTGGATTAGGCCTTAGAATTTTTATGCCTGCTTTTGGACTGTTAGGAATTGATTTTGGATATGGACTTGACTCTGTNAATGAATTNAANTTAGAGCCTAATGGTTGGGAAACNCACTTTGTTATNGGTCAACAGTTTTAGTATTTNAACTATGTTTTNCNTANACAATAAAACTATATTTTTTCTAGTATCTATTTTACTATTTGTTTCAGATATTTTTTCACAGAAACAGCTTAGAGTTGGTTATATCAACATGGATTATATTCTTTCCAATTTAGATGATTATAATACTGCTAATGAAGAGTATAATATTAAGCTTGATCTATGGAGAAAAGAGATTGAATCCAGAAAATTATCCATAAAGGTTGCAAATGAAGAGTTAGAAATCAAAAAGCCATTAATCCCTGATGAAATATATCAAAATCTTAAGGATGAAATTGATTTTGATGAAAAACAACTTAATCAATATATNCAAAAACGTTTNGGACCTGAAGGGGATTGGTTAATTCAAGAGAAAATTCTTATNCAACCAATTCAGGATGAGGTACTTGCAATTGTTCAGAAAATCGCTGAAAAAAATAAATTTGATTTTATTTTTGACAAATCATCAGCTATAATTATGCTATATTCGGAAAAAAAATACGATATTAGCGAGCTAGTTTTAAAAAGCATTTTAAGACAGGAAAAGATAGAAAACCTTCANATTACCTTTGAAGATGAAAGGAAGAAGGCTCTTGANGAAAAAATTCAAAGCAGAAGAGATTCTATCTCAAAATTAAAAGAATTAAGAAAAATAAAAAGAGACAGTTTATTAAGAATTAAAAGAAATAACTTAAAAAGTAAATAGTATGAATTATTTAAAATCATTAACATTTGTATTTTTCCTATCAGTTTGTAGTTTAGGCTTTACCCAAAGTAAAGTTGCTCATATAGACTCTCAATCACTAATTAGNCAAATGCCTGAAGTTAAAGAAGCACAGGCTCAAATTGAGAAACTACAAAAGACTTATCAAACTGAAATTGAAGCTTCTATGAAAGAATATCAAACTAAGTTACAAACATATTCAGCAGATGCTCAAAATCAAACTGAAGTAACTAATCAAGCTCGTCAAAAGGAATTACAGGGTATGGAGCAAAATATTCAGCAATATCAGCAGACAGCAGCTCAGGATATTCAACAAAAGCAGCAAGATTTATTAAGACCGTTGATTGAGAAAGCTAGAGCAGCAATTCAAAAGGTTGCAAAAGCTCAAGGTTTTGATTATGTAATTGATGCTACACCTGGTGGAGCACTTATTTTGTTTGAGGGAAAAGACCTCATGGCTGAAGTAAAAACTGAATTAGGTTTTTAAAATATATAAGAGAAATTATTTTTAAAAAACTATCCTTATTTTTAGGGATAGTTTTTTTTTATGAGCTCTTCTCCGGTAGGCTTTTTTGATTCTGGNATTGGTGGGATATCTCTNTGGATGACAGTAAATGAAATTCTTCCAAGTGAGAATACAGTTTACTTATCTGATTCTAGAAACTGCCCTTATGGTAATAAACCGATAGAATATTTAAATGAAATTTGTATTAAAAACACCGAATTTTTAATAAGTAAAGGTTGTAAAACAATTGTAGTTGCTTGCAATACTGCCACTACAAATTCAATTTCTCTTCTTAGAGAAAATTTTGATGTACCATTCATTGGTATCGAGCCAGCGATCAAACCTGCAGCATTAAATTCTGTAAGTGGGAAAATCGGTATTTTGGCAACAAAAGGGACTCTGTCTAGCACTTTGTTTTCACAAACATCATCNAGCNATTTAGACGAAGTTGAGTTAATTAAAAAGGATGGNGATGGATTAGTAGAGCTTATAGAGAAAGGAATATTTGANGGNCGTGNTCTGAATAACTTACTTATAAAATATCTAAAACCAATGATTGATTTTGGAGTTGATCAAATTGTTTTAGGTTGTACTCATTACCCTTTTATTAAACCTCTTATTAAGAAAATTNNNAAAGACATTAATGTTATTGATTGTAATGAAGCCGTAGCCTTACAATTAAAAAATATATTAGAAATCAATAAACTGATTAATTCTAGAACTTCTAATAACTCAAATCATACTTTTTTTAATTCCTCCCCGGATAATTCAACTATAAATAAAATTTTAGAAAATAAGTATGAAATATTTAATTTTGAATCGTGAAATTTAATTTTGAAATTTTAGAAAGTGAGGATAAAAATCTGCTTGTTCTCTCTAGTGATTTAGAAATCTTTCAAGAAAGAATTGTTTTCAATGATGATTCAAAAGCCGAGCAATTTCCTTTAATTAAGAATTTATTCTTTTTNCCTTTTATAAAATCTATTACTCTTGANAAACANTTAATATTAATAGAAAAGTTAGATTTTTTGGATTGGGTTGATGTCCAAGATGAGGTCAAAGAGCAAATTGAAAATTTTTTAAATGGAGGCGGATTAATTTTTAAACCATCTAATCCAATTACAATTTATGCTGAAAATACACCTAATCCAAGTGTGATTAAATTTGTTGCTAATAAAAGATTAGTTAATACTTCTCATGAGTTTAAATCAATTGAAAGTGCACAAAACTGTAGTATTGCCAAAGCATTATTTAATCACGATTTTATTAGTGAATTATATATTGATTTTAATTTTATTTCAATTACGATTAAAAAGGAAAATTCTTGGGATAACCACATAATGGAAATTAGNGAATTTATTCTTTCATACATCAGAGATGGTAATGAAATNATAGATTCAAAATTTGATATAGAAAATGANAAAAATGAATCCATCGATTTTGAAAATATGGATGAAATATCCAAAGAAATAGCAAAATTAATTGATGATCAAATAAAACCAGCTGTTGCATCTGATGGAGGTAATATTCTTTTTCAATCTTATGACAGTAATAGTAAAGAGGTTAAAGTTATTTTACAAGGCGCATGTAGTGGATGCCCCTCATCTACATTTACTTTAAAAAATGGAATCGAATCAATGCTAAAAGATTATCTACCAGGGAAAATTTCAAATGTTATCGCAATTAATGGGTAATGTTAATTTGTTCTAAATTCTTTAAGATATTTAGGTTCAAAATAAGCTAAATCTTCAAAATCATTATTCTTAAATTTACCAAAGGCTAAATCAATCATATTTCTAGACGTAGGTCTTAAAATTGAACTTTCAAAAGAAAAATTATCATTAGTATTAATTAATTCTTTGCATTTAAATTGACCATCACCTATAAACAATAATTTATTATTTTTTGAAATATCTATAAATGATTCATGATTGATTATTTCAGGTTTTTCTTCCCTGATCACATTTAGATTTGAGTCATATATACATGAATAAACTTCATCTCTTCGAGCATCCATTGTTGATACAATAAATCCATCATATTTTATCGAGTTAGCTAATATTTTTAATGATGAAATAGAGATTAAGGGNATATCTANNCCATAACATAANCCTTTCGCAGCAGATAATCCAATTCTTAAACCTGTNTAAGANCCTGGTCCTCTACTTACTGAAATTGCGCTTAAATGATTGAATTTAGTATTATTTTTATTTAATAATTCTTTTATAAAAATATGAAGATTCTCTGAGTGGGAATAATTTAAAGAATCTTGTTCTATGCAATCAACCAAATCATTTTCAAAAGATAATGAAACAGAACAATTTGTAGTGGAAGTTTCAATATTAAGTATGTGGGACATTTAATTATTAGTCAATTGAAAGGGGGACACCAAAATAAAATTCAAGAACTTTAATTTTAAATATCAAATCAAATTTACTTGTAATCAAATCTGATTGTGCTGATTCAAATCTTTGCTTTACCTGAGTAAAATCAAAGGAATTCATTGCACCTAGCTCAAACTTTTCTCTTGCATACTCATATGAAAGTTCTCTTGACTCAAGAGATTTTTTAGATGCAGCATATGCTTTTAATGCACCTTTCGCATCATTATGAGCTTGATTTATTGTGTTTTCTAAATCTAATTTCTTTTGTAGCAATTGATTTTCATTTCTTAAGATATTAACCTTACTTCGATTAACATTTGATTTCACAGAAAAATTATTAAGAATTGGAATAGAAAGACTTAATCCAAAATTTTGTCCTGCATTGTTATCAAATTGCTCACTGAAGGATTTTGCACCAACAACCTTAGTTGATTGCACAGGAGTTAGAACTCTTTGATTTGTGTTTTCGACAAATCCTATAGGAACATTTTGAAATTCGCCAGTACCAATTAGTCTATCACTATATGCAATACGAGTACTGTATGAATAAAATGCTGAAAGCCTTGGTTGTAGAAGACTTCTGTTAAATTCTAAATTCTTTTTAGCAATCTCTAGATTTGTTTCAAAAAGCTTTATTTCATTTCGGTTNCTAACAGCNACAGCAAAAATTTCTTGNGGTGATTTNTCNAAAATACTTGATATTTCTAAGTCATACTCCTCATCAGCAATCTCAAAATTATTATAGTCATCTAATAACAAAAGTTGAGCAAGAGCAATTTTTGAAAGAGTATAGTTNTTTTGAGCATCAATTAAAGTTTTTTCNACACTNGCTAGATTAGCTTCAAATTCAAANAAATCACCTTTNGGGATAACNCCATTACTAACTAANTCTTTTGCTCTTTCAACNTCACTTTTTGANATTTCTAATTGNGACTCTTGAATTTTAATGAACTCTTTATTGAATAATATCTGTAAATATGAATTCGCAACTAGTAGTGATATATTTTCTTTCATATCAGCTAATTGATATTGGCTTGAAAGAATTCTCAAGTTTGCCAAATGCAACTGTTTTATATTTTTCAACCCATTGTAAATATCAACACCAAGGTTCAAATTCATTGATGAGAATTGTGTTGTAATATTCTCGAGTAGACCAGTTGTTATATTTTGGTTTAGTCCGACATTCCAAGAGTGAGAACTTCCAATATTAATGTTCGGGATAAAATTACCAACCGCATTTTTTCTGTTTATTTCTGAGTCAACATAATCGAGTTCAGACTGTTTTATTGAAATATTTTCATCAATAGCTCTTTTAACACTCATTTCAAGTGTCCATTTATCCTGAGCATATGAAAATGAAAAAAATAAGGTCAATATTAGAATAAATATATTCTTCATAATTAGTTGTCGTATTTATATTCTTGTTCTTCAACATCACCTCTCTTAAGTGGTTCAGTCTTATTCCAAATCTTTATATTATCACTTTCAGAAACACCACCAAGGACTTCAGCATAGACTCCATCAGAAATTCCAAGTTCAATATCCTTTCTCTCAAACTTTTGACCTGATATTTGGACTTCGACAAAAGGTTTTTTTGTTGAATTATCAAATTGTAATAATGATTCATTAATTGANAATATATCTNTTTTTACATCNGTAATTATTGTTGCATTNGCACTATATCCGGCTCTAACAACATATTCATCATCTAAAAATACTTCACCTTCAATTTTAAACTGAATAGCACCAGCAACTTCAATNCCTTTAGGNGCTATAAGTGTTAATTTTGCATCGTATTCTTTNTCTTCAATTGCACCCAATGAAATTTTAAGATCCATTCCAATTTCTAATTTACCAACCTCTCCCTCGTCAACTCTACCTTCAAAAATCATTTTATTCAAGTCAGCTACCGTCGCTATAGTTGTCCCTGGGTTAAATGTATTAGCTTCTATTGCTTGGTCACCTTCTTTAACTGGAACCTGTAATACTGTCCCTGAGACTGTGGATCTAACATTTGTATTAGTAAGTGCAGACCCTCCAACAGATCCAAGTCTGATAATTTGTAAATCTGAAAGAGCATTTTCTAAATTTTGTTGATCTTGATTATACCTTAGTTCCACTGAATTAAAATCTTGTTCTGATATTACTCCTTTATCAAACAACTTTTTATTTCTTTCAAATTCTTTTGTAGAATTATTTAAAACTATTCTTGCTGTTTTTACTCTTCCCTCTGCACTGTTAAGTGATTGTTCATTTGGAACNACTTTAATCTTTGCTAATAAATCACCAGCNACTACCTCATCTCCNTCTTCCACNAAAATTTCATCTATAATTCCACTGATTTGAGGAACAATATTAACTTCATCCTCNGGAACAACACTTCCNGTAGCAACAATTTTTTCCTCAATCGTTTGTTTTGATAGTTTAGAGGTTTCATATGTAATAGCAGATCTACTATTNGTTTTGATATAATAGGCCATAGAAAATAAAAATCCTAGTATGATTGCGCCTATTCCAAAATATTTTAAATATTTCATATTATAAATTTAAATTATTATTCTTCTCTTAGAGCATCAATTGGTTTTATACTAACAGCTTTTTGAGCAGGTAGCATACCAATTAATGTACCTAATATTATCATAAGAGCTAATGCTCCAAAAATAAACTTTAATGGAACAGTTGGATTTGTATAAGGAAAATCTGATAAATCCTCAGTTGCTACATTAATGCCATAAAGGATTAATGTTCCTAAAATAATTCCAATTATTCCAGATAAGATTGTTAAGAAAACAGATTCTGTAATTATTTGATTTCTTATTTGCTTAGGAGTTGCACCTAATGCTCTTCTAATTCCAATTTCTTTTGTTCTTTCTTTTACAGATATTAATAAAATATTCCCAATGCCAATAACACCAGCAAGTATTGTTGCAATTCCAACTATTAGAGAAAGAAATGATAAACCATCAACAAAATTTACAGTGTCTCTAAAAACTTTTCCTAAGTTAAATGAACCTAATGCTTCATCATCTTTTGGATTTATATCTTTGATGTCTTTTAATACAGCTTTCACTTCCTTTTCTACTTGAACAACATCACTATCATCATATGCTGACATCATGAAAAAACCTACATCTTCTCCAGTATTAAATAAATCTTTAAATGTTACAAANGGAATATANATGTCACCATCATCNCCAAAACCTCCTCCTTGTACAAACTTATGNACTCCGATGACTTTAAAGGAGATATTGTTGATTGCTATATATTCCCCAATTGGGTTTTCATCNTCTTCAAATAATTCTTCAACAGTTCNTTCACCAATNACACAAACTTTTCTACTATCATTCATGTCAGTTTCATTAATAAATCTTCCTCCATCAAAAACTTTTGTNGTGGCAATCTTTATNTATTCNGGATANTCACCATATACAGCATAAGTTCCAGATTTAGACTTTCTAACTACATTACCACCTGCAGATCCAAAAACTCCTCTAACATTTCTTGGGGCGATAAATTCAATTTGNGGAACTCTCTTTTTAATAATAGAAACATCTGTTGTTTTTAATTGAATACCACGTCTTGCTTTATATCCAGCATAAGGAAGAGAAGTATATTGTCCCCAAACNAATAAACTATTCGATGAAATGGATGCAAAGGCTTTTTCAAAACCATTGTCAAGTCCTTTTGCAGCTCCTGCTAAAGTTATATAAATGAATATTCCCCAAAGTACACCAATCATAGTAATAATTGTTCTTGTTCTATTTTTTTGAATAGATCCAAAAATTTCTTGCCATGTATCTTTTGAAAATAACTCTTTCATTTACTTATCATTTAAAGCTAGAATAGGTTTGATTTTTGAAGCTCTTTTAGCAGGAATATAACCTGCAATTGCACCGAAAACAATTAACATTACAGTTGCTAAGATNGCTGTATTCAAATCTACATAAGGATCTGTAATGTAAAATTCTTCTTTTAATGTATCGCCAAGAGCTGATAAAAAGCCNACCCCAATGAATAATCCAATATAACCTGAAATTGTTGTTATAAAAATTGATTCTTGTAATACCATCCAAACTATTGATGATGGTGTTGCACCAACAGCTTTTCTAATTCCAAATTCTTTGGTTCTTTCTTTAATAACAAAAACCATAATATTTGATATTCCAATTATTCCAGCTAGCAGAGTTCCTATTCCAACAAAGATTATGATATAATTCAAAGCCATAGAAAAATCTTGATTATCTTTCATGTCTTTTGCTGCNCTTCTTAATCTTAATCCTCTAGGATCAGATGGATCTACTTTCTTTTTATTTTTAAGAAAGGATTTCAATTTTTTTTCAAGCTCAAGTGCACCATCATACCCAATTGATGGTTTATATGATAGAATAATTGAATTCACCTTATCCGTGTTTTTCAGGATCTTTTGAAGAGTAGTATATGCTGTATAGATAATTCTTTCTTCATTATCCCCTCCATCATCTTGATAAACACCAACAACTTTCCAAGATCTTCCNCCTCCGCTAACGTATTTACCAATGGCATCCTCATCACCAAAAAGATCTTGTTTAACTAATCTACCTAAAACAACATTTTTTTCATTATTTAAAACATCTAACTCATTAATATATCTTCCAAACATCACCACATTCATTTCACTATCTTGATTTGAAGGTCCAACTCCTCGTATTGTATAATTATTTGATTTTAATTTGTAACCAACTTCTCCGCTAATTGTAATTCTGGGAGTTAATCCTTCAATAAAAAAATCAAACTTATTAGATATGTCATTTAAATCCTCATTATCTAGTTCGATGAGTCTATTTGATTCGTAACCAGCATAAGGTTTTGATGTTCTTCCTCCGTTGATATATATATTGTTGAATTTAGTATCTGTAAAATATTCATTAAATGTATTTTCTAAACCATTACCAAGTCCAAATAAAACAACGAAAATTAATATTCCAAGTGCAACGGTGAAACCAGCTAAAAAAGTTCGAAGTTTATTACTTTTTATAGTTTCAAAAATTTCAATCCATCGGTCTCTATTAAACATTCTATATAGCCTTTTTTTGTTTAATTTTTTTGTCTTCAACTATAACACCATCTTTGAGCCGGACAATTCTTTTACACATTTGAGCAATATCCTCTTCATGAGTAACTACTAGAATGGTTTTACCTTGCTTGTTGATATTTTGAATAAGATCCATAACCTCTTTAGATGTTTTTGAATCTAAAGCACCAGTGAGCTCATCAGCTAATAAAACCTTCGGTTCTGAAACCATAGCTCTTGCAATTGCTACCCTTTGTTTTTGGCCTCCAGACAATTCGTTAGGCATATGAGTTGCCCAATTTTTTAATCCCACATCTTCAAGGTATTTTAAAGCCTTAGTTTCTCTGTCCTTTCTTTTAACGCCTTGATAATAAAGAGGTAAAATGACATTTTCATGAGCTGTCTTATAATTAATTAAATTGAAGGATTGAAAAATAAAGCCAAGAAACTTATTTCTGTAGTTAGCAGCTTTTGTTTCATCCATATTTTTTATNACNACATNATCTAGTTTGTATGATCCCTTATCATAATTGTCTAACATCCCAATGATATTTAATAAAGTAGACTTTCCAGATCCAGATGAACCCATAATAGCAACAAGCTCACCTTCTTCAACTTCAAAATCAATTCCTTTAAGGACATGAAGTGAATTAGCCCCCATTTGATATGATTTGTGTAGCCCTTTTATACTAATCATTTAGTTCCTTATAAAATTTTGANAGAGTAGTNTATATGTAAGGTTGTAGGAAAATAAAGCCAATAAAAAGAGTNAGTATTGANAAAATAGCCCAGCCAATAAAACTTAATTGNAGAAGAAATAATTTAGTTTTTTTATCCTTCATTAAATTCCAACTCATTTTTATTGCTTCCAGACCAGAATTTGTTTTTTTATCTGCAAGAATAAAAAACACCTGTGATAATATCAGACTAACTATAATCAATGGAACCAAAACAATTATAAATAATGATAANAAAACTGTTACAATTCCAGACTCAAATATAGGNGATGAATAAGGGTTTAAAAATGATGGATCCATGGTGTATGGTAACGCTGATGTTCCATCACCATAAGTACTTGGTGAAATTAATTCAGCTAAATTTTCGATATCACCTAAAAATAGAGCAACCCAAATCGCACCAAATATTAATACTGTTGGAATAATAATAGCTAGAGAAAGCAAATAGGCAACCAAAGATGAAAGAAATAAATCTTTTGATTTAAATGCTACAAACAAATCATCTATTTCAACATTTTCAGATTTAGATACNNGAAGAAAAAAATTGCATAATCCTAAAGATAAAGCACCGGATACTANNNTNGATGCAATNTNTCCAATGTAAGGAATTAAACTTAATGCTATGCCAATTACAAAAAATATGAGAGTGCAGCCAACAGAAATTCCCCATTTTTCATTCAAAGAAGAAAGTGCTTCGGATTTTAGTTCAGAAATTGATTTCATAATTGGCATATTTTAAGTGTAACGCGAAAATAATCAATTCAATTTAGATTTAATAACTCATCGAAGAATTTTCTATCGTTAGATAAACGAGGAATTTTGTTTTGACCACCAACTTTGTTCTTNCTTTTTAGCCAATCATAAAATAAATTTTTCCTTGCATTGTGTAAAACTGGTTTATCTAAAGTTATGTTTTTAAATCTCTTGGCCTTATAGTCGGTATTGTTGTTTTGAATATTTAAATCTAAATCTAACATAAAATCTTTCATATTTTTTGGCTCTTTAGAGAACTCAATAATCCAATCATGATTTCCTTTTTTTCCAGACTGCATAAACCTGGGTGCAACAGTATAATCAACAATTTTACATTTATGTTTTTTTATTACTCTCTCGAGCGCTTTTTCAACATTATCAATAATTACTTCCTCTCCAAATGCATTGATAAAATGTTTTGTTCTTCCAGAAATAATTATTCTGAATGGATCAAGTGAAGTAAATTGTACTGTATCACCAATTTTATATCTCCACAATCCCGAGTTAGTTGTTATTAACATTGAATAATTTACACCCATTTTAACTTGTGATAAATCAATAATTTTTTCACTTTTTTTCTGATCTGAAATCTCAACAAACTCGTAAAAAATACCATAATCTAACATTAGAAGTAGGTCTCTACCATCATTTGTATCCTGAATGCCGAAAAATCCTTCACTCGCATTGTAGACTTCATAATATTTGAAATCTTTGTTAGAAATAATATTATTGAATTCATTTCTGTAAGGTTTAAAACTAACTCCACCGTGGAAATAAACCTCTAAATTTTTCCATATATCATCAATGTATTTATTACCAGTCGTTTTTAACAATTTATTCATTAAAGTAAGCATCCANGATGGGACACCAGCTAAACTCCGAACATCCTCTTGCAAAGTTCCTTTTATTATAGCATCAATTTTTTCATCCCACTTATCCATAAGTGAAATTTCATTATTAGGTGTGCTAATCAACTCTGCCCATATTGGTAAATTATCAATTAGTATTGCAGATAAATCTCCAAAGTAATTGTCATTATTTTCATATATTTTCCTACTTCCACCAAGTCTTAAAGATTTTCCTAAAAACATATTTGAATTTTCATTGTTATTTAGATAAAGACACAACATATCTTTACCACCTTTAAAATGACAATTATCTAAAGAAGAATTACTTACAGGTATGAATTTACTTTTAGAATTTGTAGTTCCACTTGATTGAGCAAACCATTTTATATTTTCAGACCAAAAAATATTTTGTTGACCATTGATTGTTTTTTTTATTGTTGGAAAAAATTCCTCATAAGTAAAACTAGGTACTCTCTCTGAAAAAGTTTGATAATTATCAATTGAGGAAAAATCATATTTTTTTCCAAATTCTGTATTTTTTGCTTGTTGAACTAGTTTCTTTAACTCTTCGTTTTGAACATCAATAGGATATTTTACAAACAATTCAATTTGATGCATTCTTTTTTTTAACATCCACGATGCAACTGTATTTATAAATGAAAATGGCATTATATTTATACTAGCATATAAAAATAGTTAAAATGTTTAATGGTGTTCTAAAAAAAATGATAACTGAATATGATGAAAAGGTTAATTATTTTTTAGACATGGGTAATGATTTTATACTGTTTAAAAATTTATTTCAAAGGAATATTACTATTGAGTTTAAAGGATATAGTTGTTTGAATTGTAAGTCCGATCAAGAAATTTTCAGACAAGGTTTTTGTAAAAAATGTTTTTTTGATTTACCAAGCACTGCTGATTGGGTAATTAGACCTGAAATGAGTAAAGCTCATTTAGGTATTGAAGAAAGAGACTTAGATTATGAGAAGCAAGTTCAGCTCCAGCCACATATATTATATTTAGCATATACAAGTGGAGTAAAGGTTGGTGTAACAAGAAAATCCCAGGTCCCAACAAGATGGATTGATCAAGGAGCTATTATGGCAGTTGAAATTGTTGAGGTTCCAAATAGATATTTAGCTGGAATCAGTGAAGTTAGTCTAAAAGAAAACTACAAAGACAAAACGAACTGGAGAGAAATGTTAAAGTGTAAAAGCACTGATTTGGATCTTGAAAAAGAGAGATCAGAGTGTTTAAAGTATCTCCCAGATGAGGTGTTAAATTATGTGACAAATGATAGTAATACAGTTAAAATAAATTATCCAGTTGATACCTTGCCTATAAAACCAAAAAGCTTAAATATTGTCAAGACTCAAAAATTTACTGGAAAAATTACAGGCATAAAAGGACAATATTTAATTTTTGAGGATGATACTGTTTTTAATGTTAGGTCTAATGAGGGTATAGTTGTAAAAATATCTATTGACTAAATATTAATCTCTTCATTAACTTCCAAATTGAATTTTTTTCTAAATAGATATACTCCTAAGTANAGTAAAGGAGTATCTACTAAAGCAACCAAAACTTTAAAAATAAATCCTGATACTAGTAAACCAACAAATAAATCCCATGGAAGAGCACCAAATGAGCATAAAAGAAAAATTACTGTAAAAGTATCTATGAATTGTGAAGTAAATGTTGAAAAATTATTTCTTAACCACAGCATCCTCCCCTGAGTTTTCTTTTTCCAAAAATGATAGATCCTAATATCAATGAATTGGGCAAATAAATATGCTAACATTGATGATAATACTGCAATTCCTGATAAATAAAAAACTTGAGTAAAGGTTTCATTATCAACTGGTGATGCATCAATTGCAGGAACTTGATTAGCTATATATATAATAGATAAGGAGAAAAATGAAGCAAAAATTCCTGCAATAACAATTTCATTTGCTTTCTTTTTACCATAAATTTCAGAGATTAAATCAGTAACTAAAAAAGTTATGGGATATGGTAAAATACCTACGGAAAGTTCGAATAATTTCAATCCAAAAATTTCTAATTCAAAAGGATGCCAAAAGAAAAATTTTTGAAATATTAGATTTGAAACTACTAGTGAGGTAATAAATATTGCACCTAAATACAGATAAATTTTTTTGGCAAGATCAAGTTTCTTAGAGTCCGAGTAATCCATTACATTTACTTATCTAAAATTAAAAAAAGGATTTATATTTTGAAGGAATCCATAGTATATTTTTCTTTGGGATCTAATATTGGTGATAGGCAATCCAATTTAATTAATTGTATAAAATTAATAGAAGAAAAGGCAGGAAATATAAACCTGGTTTCTAGTATTTATAAAAATTCTGCACAAGGTTTTGACGGTGATTACTTTTATAATTTATGTCTTGAGATTACAACTTCAAAGAATCCACAGCAACTATTATCAATAATTCTAAAGATAGAGCAGGAGATGGGCAGAAAAAGTAGAGATTCAAAAAATTACGAATCAAGAATAATTGATATTGACATTATTTTGTTTGACGACCTAGTTTTGGCTGAGAAAAACTTAAAAATACCACATCCCAAATTTCATGAAAGAAATTTTGTTCTTTTACCACTAATTGAAATTAATAATCAATTAATTAATCCAAAAACAAATATTAGTGTTGAAGATTACTTAAAAAATATCAAGCCAGATAATTCAATTNAGAAGCTAAGTTTTAATTATCAAGAAGTTTAAAGAAACTCCAAATAACTATGCCTGCTGCTATAGAAACATTTAGAGAATGTTTTGTACCAAATTGATTTATCTCCAGCACTTCATCACAACTATTTACAATATGTTGTTTAACTCCGTTTATTTCATTTCCAAATATTAATGCATGTTTTAGTTCTGATTTTTCAATATTTAGATTTGAAAGATTCATTGAACCTTCAGCTTGTTCAATTGCCCACAATTTAATTTTTAAGGATTTGAGTTTTGAAATAAGATCATCAATTTTTTCACAATATTCCCAGTCAACACTTTCAGTTGCTCCAATTGCAGTTTTAGTAATTTTTCTATTTGGGGGTGTAGCGGTTATTCCACACAGATAAATTTTTTCAATTTTGAAGGCATCACAAGTTCTGAAAATTGAACCTATATTATTTAAACTCCTAATGTCATCCAGAATAATGATTAGTGGAGTTTTTTTAATAGATTTAAAAGTTGAAATATCAATTCTGTTTAGTTCAGAGTTTTTTAATTTTCTCATTATTTCAGAATTATAATATAAACATATAAAATTATTGTAATTGGCTAAAGATATTAAAAAAGAAACCCCTTTAATGAAGCAATACCGTGATATTAAATCCAAATATCCCGATTCAGTTCTTTTATTTAGGGTTGGAGATTTTTATGAAACTTTTCATGAAGATGCAATAATAGCATCAAAAGTCTTAGGAATTATTTTAACTAAAAGAGGAGCTGGATCAAACTCAGAAACTAAATTAGCAGGATTTCCATATCACTCATTAGATACATATTTACATAAGCTAGTAAAGGCTGGTCATCGNGTAGCTATATGTGAACAGCTAGAAAATCCAAAGCTTACTAAGAAAATTGTAAAAAGAGGTGTCACCGATTTAATTACACCTGGAGTTGCGCTCAATGATGAAATATTATCGCAGAAAACAAATAACTTTTTAGCAGCAATTAACATAAATAAATCAATTTTTGGAGTTTCATTTTTAGATATTTCTACCGGTGAATTTCTAGTTAGTGAAGGAAATGAAGAGTACATAGTGAATTTGATTCAAAACTTTGGGTCTAAAGAAATTCTTATAACAAAAGAAGATTCGCTGAAGCTTCAAAACAAAAACATTAATCATGATTATTTTTACTTTGTTGATGAGTGGTTGGTAAATCTTGATACTTCATTAAAAAAAATTAAAAATCATTTTGGTGTTACTACAATGAAGGGATTCGGAATTTCAAATAAAAATTCTGGTCTTATATCAGCTTCAATGATATTACATTATCTAGAGGAATCACATAAAAAAGATTTAGGTCATATAAAAAAATTGAGTTTAATAAATGAGCAATCATGTTTACAAATGGATAGATTCACTTTATCAAATCTTGAAATTTTTAATAGTAAATTTTCTGAAGGTAAAAGCTTGCTTGATATAATTGATAATACAATTACTCCTATGGGTGCAAGGTTGTTAAGACGCTGGCTTTGTTTTCCAAGTATTGATATTAAGGAGATTAATATTAGACATGAAATTGTTTNTGAAATAATGAAATCGTATATCAACGATCAAGATTTTATTGATGATTTTAAATCTATAATTGATATTGAGAGAGTTGTGTCAAAAATTGGTAACCTTAAGGTTAATCCTCGTGAATTATTAAACCTTAAATTATCACTGGAAAAAGTTTTGTTAATAAAAAAAGCTTTATCTAAGTCTACAAATAAGTTTTTAAAAAATATTTCGAAAGATTTAACAAATAATTCACCNGTTGTTAAAATTCTTGATAGCTATCTTAACGATGAAGTTCCAGTAAATATATCAAAGGGTGGTGTTATTCGAAAAGGAATAAATAAGGATTTAGATAAGTATCGAGATTTATTAAATAACGGAAAAAATTATTTAAATAGGATTTTGGAAAGAGAAATAAAAAANACACAAATNCCNTCNCTTAAAATTAATTTTAATAATGTTTTTGGATATTACTTAGAAGTTACAAATGTGCACAAAGACAAGGTTCCTGANAGTTGGATCAGAAAGCAAACTTTAGTCAATGCTGAAAGATACATCACTGAAGAATTAAAGGAATATGAATCTAAAATTTTANACGCAGAAGAAAATATTACAATNCTNGAAAATANAGAGTTTAATAATCTTATTAAAAAAATAATTCCACATATTTCAGGAATTCAAAATAATGCTGCTAAAGTTGCATATTTAGACTGCTTGATTTCTTTTGCTGAAACAGCTACCTTAAATGATTATACCAAGCCTGCAGTTAATAAAAGTTATGATTTTGAGGTTTACGACTCAAGACACCCAGTGATTGAACATTCCTTGGAGGAAACAAAATCTTACATACCTAATGACATAAAATTAAATAGAGATAATCAACAAATCCTTATGATAACGGGACCAAATATGTCTGGAAAATCTGCAATATTGAGACAGACAGCAATAATCACTATTCTTGCCCAAATTGGATCTTTTGTTCCAGCGTCAAAACTAAAAATGGGATTTGTAGATAAAATTTTTACAAGAGTTGGAGCGAGCGATAATATTTCTCAAGGTGAATCAACATTTATGGTTGAAATGCTAGAGGCAGCATCAATTGTAAATAATATTAGTGATAGGAGTTTGGTTTTACTTGATGAAATAGGTAGAGGTACTAGTACTTATGATGGTATTTCAATAGCATGGGGAATAACTCAATTTCTGCATGAAAATATCCATAAACCAAAAACACTATTTGCAACTCATTATCACGAACTTAATATGATGACGGAGTCATTTAAAAGAATAAAGAATTATAATGTTCAAGTTAAAGAAACAAGCTCAGATGTTATTTTCCTAAGAAAATTAATCCAAGGCGGTAGTGCTCATAGTTTTGGAATTCATGTTGCAAAAATGGCAGGTATGCCTGAAAAGATTATTAATATTTCAAAAAATGTTTTAAAAAAGCTAGAAAAGTCTCATCAAAGTTCAAGCAAAATTGAAGTGGAGAATGATTCTGATATGCAATTAAGTTTTTTTAGCTTAGATGATAATAACTTTAAAGATTTTAAAAAAGAACTTGAATCTTTAGATACAGATAATTTAACACCTGTTGAAGCTTTGGTTAAATTAAGTGAATTGAAGAAAAAAATAACTGATAATGATTAAAAGTCTTTTAATTTTTTGTTTTACATTTGCTATCCAATTTTGCGAAAGTAGCTCAGGGGTAGAGCATCACCTTGCCAAGGTGAGGGTCGCGGGTTCAAATCCCGTCTTTCGCTCGAATTTTTTGCTCGGGTGGTGGAATTGGTAGACACGTTGGACTTAAAATCCAATGAGCAGTAATGTTCGTGCGGGTTCAAGTCCCGCCCCGAGTACGAAAGGGATAATCTTTAATGTGATTGTCCCTTTTTTTTATAAAATATTTTATTTTCAATTGATTTCCATAGTAGAAGAGATGCTACACTTCTGTACGGCTCCCATTTTAGACTAATTGATTTTATTTCATCAAGAGTTTCAACAGAATAATTTATTCTAACACTATTTAATAATGCAATATCACCAATTGAGAATATGTCTGGTTTATGGCATACAAACAATAAAAACATCTCGATTGTCCATGGTCCAATTCCCTTTATAGATGAAAGTTTTTTTATAAGAATTGAGTCATTTGCTTTTTCAATGTTTATGTTTTCATTTTCAAAAAAATGTAAAATATTTTTCATGTAAGACACCTTTCTAAATGATAAACCAACAGATTGAATTAGTTTGTCATCAAGCTTTAAAATCTCTTTATTTGTTAGATTATTGATTAGTAAATTAAATTTTTTCTTAATTGAAATAGCTGCTTTAAAACTAATTTGTTGTTCAATTATTAGATTACACAATGCAATAGCAAAGTTATCATTGTATCTATCCAGAGCATCAATTTCATCACCAAAAGAATGTATGAAAAACTNCATAACTGGGTCCTTACTTAAAAAAGTATATGCTTTTTCAATAGTTTTCTTTTCGTTAAGTAGCATTATGTAGCTGGGGACTAATTATAAAATTTTCTATCCCATATATATTCATTAAAATTTTTCCCAAGAGAAAAACCATAATAAATAAAAATTGCAATAACAGATTTTAATACAAATAGAAAAGTAATGAAGAACTCAACTCCAGGATTGTCTTTGTAGAAAAATAATCCATCAGGGATGATAGCAGTTAGAAATAGTGAAATTAAACAGATAAATACCATTATGTTGTATAAATTCTTGAAAGGCCACATTAAAATCTTTCTAAAAAAACTCATATCATTTCCCCATTTGTGTATGAGATAGTAATAGTTATTGCCAAGATTAACAAACATGAGTGGATCATCATAATTTTCTAATTCAAACAACTTTGAAGGAGCCATCATTTTGATTTTGATATCTAAATCAGGGTGGTTCATTGTAAAGTCTTTTAAATTATCATAAGCTTCCTGAGGAACTTTACCTTTGAAATAATCAAAATCTAAAAATCTAAGCCTATAATCGATGCATATTTTTTTAATATCATCAATGTGAAATAACCTATCTGATTCAATTTTATTTGGATCAAAATCAAGATTAATATTTAAGTTTGATTTGCTTTTGAGTTTTATTAACTCCTTGTGCAGATCTGTTTTAGGCATAGTCAATTCCATGGTTCAAAATTAAACAATTATTATGCCAAATGAACTAAGAATAATCAAATAATTTTCGAACAATTTTTTAAAAAATCTAAATCTAAATTAACTCCAATTCCGTTTGAATTTGGAATAACAAGTTCCCAGTCATTCTTATANTCAATTCCNCCGACTANAGGGTTTTTTTTATGAAATAGTGGACTATCACAATCAAAGAATTTAATTAAATCAGATGTATGACCTAAGTGACAATTAACAGTAAAAATTATTTTGCTTTCAATGAAACCACCAACTTGCATNGGGATATTATTTTTCTCAGCTATTTTAATAATTTTATTTGCCTCATATAATCCACCATGTTTACCAATTTTTAAATTAAACATGTCACAATGATTTCCATGAATCATCATTTCAGCATCATAAGACGTAAATAAGCTTTCATCAGCCATTATATTAATTGGACTAGCCATCTTCACTTCACCCAATCTAAATGATAAGTCTCTNTTTATTGGCTCCTCACAATATTCAATATTATATTTATGCATATTATTTANAGCCTCTATTGCTTCATCAACATCCCAACCTTGATTTGCATCAATTCTGATTTGGATATCCTTTCCGATACATTCTCTAATAGCTTTAATTCTCTCAACATCTTTCTTGCCATTATCGCCTAACTTTACTTTTATAATTTTAAATCCATTGTTAATAATTTCAATTGATTGTTCAACCATTTTATCCAGGTCATTCAAACTTACCGTGTAATCAGTGTAAATCTTTTTTTTCAATTCTCCACCAAGATATCTGTAAAGAGGTACACTTTTAGATTTAGAGGCTAAATCATAACATGCAACATCAATTGCTGATTTTATACTTTGGTTTCCATAAATAACTCTATTAAGTTTTTTATGAATTATATCATGAGAAAAAAATGAAGTTCCAATAATTGAATCTGTAAGTTTCTTTGAAATTGACAAACAAGTCTCAATTGTCTCTCCATTAATATCGTGCGCTGGTGCACATTCTCCCCACCCATATTCACCATTTTCAGAAATTACTTTTAGAAATATATGATCGGATGATTTGATTACACCAAGAGATGTTATAAATGGCTTTTTGAGCTCTAATTTTGCAGAGTATAACTCAAATGAATCAATTCTCATTAATAAAAGTTAAGCATATTTTTTAATAATTTGTTTGGAACAAATATATCCAGGTGTTCCAGCTACGCTCCCGCACGGAAAAGAACCAGCACCACAATAATATAGATCTTGATAGTGTAAGTATTGATAAAAATTTTCCTGAGGATTATTGGAAAATGTTCTTTTATTAAAGTTTTGATTATTTGTTAAGGTCATATGATCAATATTCCCCTTTGGAAAATAAAACTGTTCATTGAGATCTTTTGGTGTAAGGAATTTTGTTTCACAAAGATCCTCTATGTTTTCAATGTGCTTAGACAATAATGAAATAATTTTATCTCTAGTATGTGATAAATCATAAGAGTTTTTATCAAAAGAAAAATTCTTCGTAAACAAAATTAATTTATCAAGTTTTTCNTTATTACCCATTTTTCTTTGTGCTGCTCCCTCGGGATAAATTTGAATATAACCTTCAGAGTAATCAACATTATTTTTTTTAGTTTCTTGACTTGACTTTTCAAACTCGTCAAGATTGGTATTAGAAAAAATAAACCTAAATGAACTTTCACAGTCTATATCTGATGCATTCTTCCACCTGACGGGGATTTTTAAAAAATGCAGTGACTTTTCCACTAGATCCAATCAAGTCTTTACTTTCTAATTTTTTGAGACCATTTTTATCATCAAGTAATTTTGATGGAGTTAAAGGATCGGTGCCAAAAATCAATANATCATAATCAATTTCTCCATTATCATGATAAATCTTCTTATTGAATGTGTCGATTTTATTAATATTAGTTGATAATAGTGTTTTGACTCCTAATTTTTTATTAATTAAATCAAGCTGTTTGGTAATTTCCCAAATGCCACCTTTTACAAAACCCCAGTATCCATGAAATATCGAACCTGAATCCATTAGTGGGATTGTAAATGCAGTGCCATCTTCAAATATAGATGCAGGACCACTTTCAGTTACTGTCATACCCATGTAAAGNTTTGTTTTTTCAGATGTGAAATAGTTGTTTAATAAATTATATGCGGATCCAATAATCCATAAATNTGTAATTNTTTTACCTAAAAAATCTTTTGCTTTTTCTANGCATGGACTTTCGCCCTTTTCATATATTTTTTGAAGATAATCGATGACCTTATTTTCATCATTTCTGAATGCTTCAACATCACCATGTTCATTCCATTTTTCTTTTAATTCTTTCTTTAAATCNTCNACATTTTGATAAATTTTAGTTGGTTCTGTATCATTTGGAAAATAAACTAGTTTAGGAGATTTTGGATAAAAAAGTTCTATATTTTTTTTCAGTCCAGTTTGATCAAAGATAAATTTTTGCATCATCCCTAATACTGTTGCACCTTTAGGATAGAAAATTTTTTCTTTATTATATTCAATAGTATCCTTTATGCAAGCTCCACCGATGTAATTATTTTTTTCAATTAACGTAACATCAAAGTTATTTTTTTGAAGATAGTTTGAAGCAACTAATCCATTTATTCCTGCACCAACTACAACCGCATTTTTTTTCATAACTGAAGTTTTAGTCCACATACAAAATTGATTCCACTTGCGGGTTCATAAAATCTAGATCCAAATGCATTTATTCGAATATTATCAAAATAATCTTCATTTAATAAATTTTCAATTGAAATAAATGGTGTTACGTTCTGTTGAAATAGTGTTAAGTCTTTAGACATTTTAAAACCAATGGAATTATAGCCTGCAATTTCAGTATTATTGGCATTATCAGCATATATTTTACCAACACTTTTTAAATTAAAAATAATATTTAGGTTATTGTTACTACTATAACTAAACTTTAAATTCTGATTACTTTTTGGAATGCCAGGCATATAGTTTTTTGAATAGTCATTTTCTAAAAATTTAAATGAATCAAATTTATAGCTTCCACTAGTTAGTGTATAATCTATATCAAGGTATTTGAAAATTGTGGTTTTGAGCTCAAGTTCCAAACCTTTCTTTATTGTTTTTCCTGCATTGTTGTAGAGTACTATTCCAGTACTTGTTTGATAGGGTGTGATCTCATTTTTAGTTAAAATGTTGAACAACCTTAAACTAAAATTTAATTTACTGTCTTTATCAAAGTTAGCTACACCAAATTCAAAGGTTGTAGATTTAATTGAATTTAAATCATCATTAAATCCTGATTGACTTGATGTTGCAGAAAGTTCATTGAGTGTTGGTGTTTCATATCCAGTTGAAAAATTTGTAAAAACATCGATTTTATCAAATTCATAAGAAATATTTAATGATGGATTAAAAGAATTAATTTTTTTTATTTTCTCATCAGATGATCCAAAATAATTATCTAGTGATATCGAATTATTTTCAAGTCTAGCACCAGTTGAAAAGTTTAATTTTTTAATGCTTTTTGATCCAAAAAAATATAAGCTGATGTTATCATAATTTTCATTTTGACCCATTACCTGATCTTTTTTTAATCCAGAATCATTCATAAATCTTTGCCTGTCATCAGATTGATTATTATAAGATAATCCAAAATCATAATTTAAACCAGCTTTAATATTAGCGTTAAGATTATAGCCCCAAAAAATTCTTTCTAAATCAACTATTCCACCATAACTAAAAGGTAGCTTACCATCAAATAACCTCTTGTTGTAATAAATTGAATTAGTTAATTCTAATTTTCTAATAATTGAGCTTAAATTAAGGCCAATCTTATATTGCTTTACTTTTTCCCTGGCGTCGTATTGTACATTTCTAGATCTTGCTTGTGATCTATCTGACTGAACTTCTTCAAGNTTCAATCCACCAGCATCAAGAGCNTCTGGACTATTTAAAAAATTTGCAATTANTTTTAATTTATTATTCGGGTTAAGCTCCTTGATATATTTGAAATTTAAATTAGAATTTTCATATCCACTATGAGATCTAAACCCATTAGATTTTGTGTTTGAAAGAAAGAAAATCATCNTNTGATTTCCATTGATTAATCCAATTGTNCCTTGTTTTTTTGATGTATTAAATGATCCAGATGAATAACCAATATTCACAAAATCTTTTTCAAAATTTTCTACAGTGTTAATAGAGATAACACCACCGGATGAACTTCCAAATAGTGAAGAGTTGTTTCCTCTATAAACTTCTATATCTTCAATNATTTCAAGATTTATNTTGTCTGTTTGTGATTGNCCATCAGGTGAGGTTTCTGGAATACCATCTACAAAAATCTTAATTCCTCTNACACCAAAATTAGCTCTTGAACCAAATCCTCTGATTGATATCCTAGCATCTTGAGCATAATTATTATTATTNAAGATAACTAGACCAGGAANATNNTCNAGNTATTCACTNAGATTNAGCTGTGGNGTNAAATTTTGATAATTTTTAAAACTCAATTTACTAACGGGGTACATTGANTTTTTTTCTTNAAGGGGTATTTTTAGTGCCTNNANAGNAACAGCATCTAAACTAATGGTATCATTAATTTTTTGGTTTTGTTGAGATACATTTATTGTTGAAAAAAATAAAAAAATAGTAAAAAATATCAGTCTAATCATTTGAAAGTGATTTAAAGGTTTTTTAAAAATTTGATTTCTTTTTGACTAAGATATCTCCATTTTCCTNANGGGACATCTANTTNTATATTAATTATTCTAATTCTTTCTAATTTTTTAACTCTAAAATCAAAATATTCACACATTCTGCGTATTTGTCTATTGAGTCCTTGAGTTAGTATGATTTTAAATTGGAAATCGTTGATAAATGTTGTTTCACATTTTCTTGTAGTTGTATTTAAAATTGGAACACCATTTTCTAANTTTTTTAAAAAATCTTTAGAAATCTTTTTATTTACTGTAACTAGATATTCCTTTTCATGTTTATATCTAGATCTCAAAATTTTATTTACTATGTCACCATCGTTAGTAAGCAATATTAATCCTTCACTTAATTTATCCAATCTTCCTATTGGAAATATTCTTTTATTATAATTGATGTAATCAATTATATTATTTTCTTCTTTTTCGGTATCAGTAGTACAAACAATTCCCTTTGGCTTATTAAAGGCCATATAAATATTTTTTTTAAAATTGGATTTTATTTTTTCACCATCAACTTTAACAATTTCATTTTCTTGAACCTTGTAACCAGGTTGTATAATTTTATTGTTTACGGTGACCCTACCATCCAAAATCAACTTGTCAGCTTCTCGTCTTGACGTAAAACCAAATTGACTTAAATATTTATTTATTCTAATACCCATCAATTAATATCCAATAATCCATCAGGAAGAGTCATATATATTTCATCTTCACTAATTTGATTAATAAAATCATCGACAAAAGGAATTAAAACAAGTTTATCATTCATTTTAACCTCTATAATCATCTGCCCAGTTTTATTATAACTTGAAATTACAATTCCTATAAATTTATCTTTATTGTATACTTTAAAGTTGTCAACATTATTGTTCTCAGTATTATCAATTTTTTCTGTGTATATACCTTTTTTAATAAACTTCTTTGCGTCAGATTCACTCAAAATATCTTCTAATTTTACTCTGTAAATATTTTTTTTGTGAGATTTTACTTTAACAATTTTAAATGGCACATAAGATTCATTAAAGTTTATAAAGATTGAATTGAGTTGTTCAACTTTATCAGATTTAATTTCTGAATAGAGAATCAATTCACCTTTAAAACTATATAACTTAATGAATTCACCTAGATATTGAAAATCTAGCTTTTTCATAAAAAGAATTATTTTTCTTCCTCAGNATTTTCAGATGCTTCTTCAGCAGCNGGNGCTTCTTCAGCAGCAGGNGCTTCTTCAGCAGCAGGTGCTTCTTCAGCAGCGGGAGCTTCTTCAGCAGCGGGAGCTTCTTCAGCAGCAGGTGCTTCTTCANCAGCTTCAGCTTCCAAAGCTGCTTGTTCAGCAGCTAACTTTCTTTTTTCACTAGCTTCCTTTTCAAGTTCTAAATCTTTTTTCTTCTTATCAGCAGCATCTTTTTCAAGCTTAGATAGTTTGTCTTGAGCTCTTTTGCCTGCATCTTTTAACCATTCATCAAACTTTTTATCAGCATCTTCTTGAGAAATTGCACCTTTTTTTACNCCATTTAAAAGATGATTCTTTAATAGCGCACCCTCTTTTGAAATGATATTTCTAGCTGTATCAGATGGTTGAGCACCAAATTGAATCCATTTAACGGTTGCATCAACATCTAATGATACAATTGGTGGATTTACATTTGGATTGTATGTACCTAATTTTTCTAAATATTTACCGTCTCTTTTGGATCTTGAGTCGGCTGCGACGATCCAGTAAAAAGGTTTTCCTTTTTTACCATGTCTTTGAAGTCTAATTCTTACTGCCATAATTATTAATTTTTGAGGTTCGAAACCACTTTTATTAATGAGGAGCAAAAATAATTTAATTTCTTAAAAAACCAATAATAATTAATTTTTTTTTAAAGCATAAAAAATCAAAAAAATCTTTATTTTCATTAGCTATATCATGTTTTTAATTTTTGATACTGAAACAACTGGATTACCAAAAAAATGGAATGCTCCACTATCTGATTCTCAAAATTGGCCTAGATGTATTCAACTTGCCTGGCAACTTCATGATAGTAAAGGAAAATTAATCAATAACAATAGTTGTTTGATCAAACCAGATGGTTTTGATATTCCTTTTGAATCTCAGAAAGTTCATGGAATATCTACTGACCTTGCTAAAAATATTGGTCTTAATCTAGATCAGGTCATCAAGTCTTTCTTGGAAGATTTAAAGAGAACTAAATATTTAGTGGGACACAATGTAAAATTTGATATAAATATAATTGGAGCTGAGCTTTACAGACTTGGTATTTCATCAAATTTGAGTGAACTTAAAGTGCTGGATACATGTACTGAGTCAACTGCAAATTTATGTAAAATTAAAGGTGGAAAATCTGGAAAGTTTAAATACCCAACCTTAGTTGAATTATATGATTTTATTTATAAGGAATCATTCACTCAGGCACATAATGCTTCTGCTGATGTTGAAGCAACTGCAAGATCATTTTTTGAATTAGTAAGAACAAATATTTTTTCAATAAACGACTTTGAAGATTTTGAATCTGTTAAGAATTCTTTAAATAAAGAACACAAAGCCAAAATTCCACCATATGGTATTAATCATTTGAACTTAAAGAATGAATCAAAAAAAATTAAAGATTCAATCGATGATAAAAATATAATTTCAAACGAATTATCTGACATAAATATGTCTGATAATACATTTGTACATCTTCACAATAATTCTCAGTTCTCAGTTTTACAATCTACCTCTAGAATAGCAGACTTAGTAAAAAAAACTGCAGAGCTTAATATGTCAGCAGTTGCTCTTACTGATAAAGCAAACATGATGGGAGCTTTTCATTTTTATAGGTCAATAAGAAAACACAATGAGGATGACCAAAATCAAGATAAACAAATTAAGCCCATTATAGGTTGCGAGTTAAATGTTTGCGAAGACCACACAGATAGGACACACAGAGATGATGGATATCAAACAGTATTTTTAGCTAAAAATAAAACAGGCTATCAGAATCTAATTAAAATGTGTTCTTTGGGCCATACTGAAGGATTTTACTACGTCCCAAGAATTGATAAAAAAATAGTCGAAAATTTTAAAGATGGATTAATTGTACTTTCTGGCGATAAATATGGTGAAGTTTCAAATAAAATCTTGAATGTTGGAGAGAATCAAGCTGAAGATGCTCTGAAATGGTGGAAATCAATTTTTAAGGATGATTATTACCTAGAGTTAAACAGACATGGAGAGGAAGAAGATGAAATAGTTAATAAAGTTTTATTGAAATTTTCAAAAAATTATTCTGTAAAAGTTGTTGCAACAAACACTTCAAAATACATAAATAAAGAAGATGCAAATGCCCATGACATTCTTCTTTGTGTTAAAGATGGAGAAAAACAATCCACTCCAATAGGTAAAGGAAGAAATTTTAGATATGGTTTAAAAAATCAGGAATATTATTTCAAAAGTTCTGATGAAATGAATAAACTTTTTAAAGATATTCCTGAGGCAATCGCTAATATTAAAGAAATTGTAGAAAAAGTAGATTTTTACGATTTAAACAGGGATGTATTACTGCCAAAATTTACGATTCCAAATGATTTTAGTCCAAATACTAATGATATTGAAAATGAGTATCTAAAACATATAACTTATTTAGGTGCAAAAAAAGTTTATCAAAAAATTGATGATAGTTTAAAAGAAAAAATTGATTTTGAATTATCAGTGATNAAAAATTCAGGTTATCCAGGATATTTTCTCATTGTTCAAGATTTGATAAATGCAGCTCGAGAAATGGGAGTTTCTGTTGGACCTGGAAGAGGGTCAGTTGCAGGATCTATTGTTGCATATGCGCTCGGAATTACCAAAATAGATCCAATCAAATATGATTTACTTTTTGAAAGATTTTTAAATCCAGACAGAGTTAGTATGCCTGATATTGATATTGATTTTGATGATGAAGGTAGATCTAAAGTTATTGATTATGTAATTGAAAAATATGGAGCCAAACAAGTTGCGCAAATAATTACTTATGGAAAAATGGCAGCTAAATCATCAATCAGAGATACTGCAAGGGTATTAGACTTGTCTTTAGGCGATGCTGACTTTTTAGCTAAACTAGTTCCCAATAATACAAAATTATCAGACATTTTTAATTCAGATAAAAAGAAATTGAGTAGTGATTTAAGATCCGATGACTATTCGAATGCAATTGAACTCAAAAGTCTTGCTGATGGTGATGACCTTCAAGCCGAAACTATAAATCAAGCGAGAGTAATTGAAGGAAGTTTAAGAAATGTTGGTGTTCATGCTTGTGGTGTAATCATTACACCTGATGATTTGACTGAATTTGTTCCAATTGCTACAGCAAAAGATTCATCCTTAGCTGTGACTCAGTATGATAACTCTGTTGTTGAAAGTGCAGGTCTATTAAAAATGGATTTTCTAGGATTGAAGACATTGACTTTGATAAAAGATACAATAAAGCTTGTAAAATATAGACATCAGAAACAGATTGACATTGATAATATCCCCCTTGACGATAAAAAAACATATGAGCTTTTTCAAAGAGGAGATACAGTTGGAATTTTTCAATATGAAAGTTTGGGTATGCAGAAATATTTGAGAGATCTAAAACCTACAATATTTGAAGATTTAATTGCAATGAATGCATTGTATAGACCAGGTCCACTTGAGTATATTCCATCATTTGTTAGAAGAAAGAATGGTCAAGAAAAAATTCAATATGATATTCCAGAAATGGAGAACTATTTAAAGGAGACATATGGAATTACAGTTTATCAAGAACAAGTGATGCAGCTCTCCCAAAAGCTTGCAGATTTTTCTAAGGGTGATGCAGACTTGTTGAGAAAAGCGATGGGAAAAAAGATTTTTTCTTTACTTGAAAAGCTCAAGCCAAAATTTATTAATGGAGGAATTAACAATGGTTATGACAAGGAAATTTTAGAGAAGATATGGAAAGATTGGGAGGCTTTTGCATCATACGCTTTTAATAAATCACATTCAACATGTTATGCTTTAATTGCTTACCAAACNGCATATTTAAAAGCTCACTATCCAGCTGAGTACATGGCTGCTGTTTTGTCTAATAACATGAACGATATTAAACAAGTAAGCTTCTTTATGGAAGAGTGTAAGCATATGGATATTAATGTTTTAGGACCTGACATCAACGAATCTTATTACAAGTTTACTGTAAATGATGACAACGCAATTAGATTTGGAATGGGCGCTGTTAAAGGAGTAGGGGAAAATGCTGTCTCAGCGATTATTGAGTCAAGAAAAGAGTCTAAGTATAAATCGATATTCGATTTTGCTAAACGTGTAGATTTAAGATCTGCTAATAAAAAGGCTTTTGATAGCTTAGTTTTGGCTGGAGCATTTGATTCTGTCGATTCAGCGCATAGAGCTCAGTATTTTTTTGAAAATCAAGAAGGTCAAACATTTATTGAAAAAGCAATAAGATTTGGATCAAAATATCAGGAAAAAAAGAATTCAGCACAAACTAATTTATTTGCAGATTTTGGAGAATTGAATTTAGTTGAACCAGAATTCCCAGTTTGTGAAAATTGGTCTAAACTCAATCAACTAAAAAAAGAAAAAGATGTAATTGGTATATATATAAGTGGTCATCCATTGGATGATTATATGGATAGCGTAAAATTTTTCTCAAATATAAAGTTAAATGATCTTAAAAATTTAAATCCACTTGTTGATAAAGAAGTAAGAATTGCAGGTATTATTGGGGAGGTAGAACATAAAATATCAAAAAATGGAAAAGGTTGGGCAACATTTATACTAGAGGATTATTATGAGTCCTATGAGCTAAGAATTTTTGGTGAAGATTATTTAAAGTTTAAACATTTTTTAAATGAAAATAATTTTGTTTGTATTAAAATGTTTGTGAAAGAAGGCTGGAAAGATAGAGAAAGTGGAAGAATAGGTGACCCTCGAATTCAATACTTAAGTTTTCATCAATTACAAGATAGTCTCTCTAGCAATGCAAAAAGGATTATAGTTAAACTTGATGCACACTTGCTAGAGAAAAATCATATTAAGTTTTTTAAAGATATTTTCAAAAAACACAAAGGAGATCAAGAAATTATTTTTAATGTTTTGGGTAATGGTGATGGTTTAAGGCTAAATCTGTCATCATCTAAAAAGAAAGTTATGATATCAGAGAAGCTTCTAAAAACTTTAAAACAAAATAAATTTGATTTTATATTAAATTAAATTAAAATATTTTTTATTTGAAAATATAAATTAAATTTGGACTCTAATTTAAAAAACTATGGCATTAGAAATCACAGACGCTAATTTTGAAGAGTTAGTTTTAAAATCAGATAAGCCCGTATTAATTGATTTTTGGGCAGAGTGGTGTGGACCATGTAGAATGTTAGGACCCATAATTGAAGAGCTTAGTACTGAATTTAAAGATAAAGCAGTTATTGGAAAAGTTGATGTTGATTCACATCAGCAATTTGCAGCTCAATTTGGAGTAAGAAATATTCCTACTGTTTTAGTTTTTAATAAAGGAGAATTAGTAAATAGACAAGTTGGTGTAGCTCAAAAAAATGTTTACGCTGATTTTTTAAATCCTTTGATTTGATAAAGTATTGGTCTGGTAGTTCAGCTGGTTAGAATACATGCCTGTCACGCATGGGGTCGCGGGTTCGAGTCCCGTCCAGACCGCAAAACCCTCATTTTGAGGGTTTTTTTATATTTATATTTGAATCAATAAAACAATAATTATGAAAAAAAATAATAACTGGATTTTCCCAGTTGCAGTCCTAGTTTTCATAATATTCTGGAAATTTATCACAGGCGAAGAAGATTCAAAAAATAATTATCCTAATATTATTTTAGTAATGACTGATGATCAAGGATGGGGTCAAACGGGCTATTATAAACATCCTATTTTGAAGACACCAAATTTGGATGCTATGGCAAAAAATGGATTACGCTTTGATAGATTTTATGCTGGAGCTCCTCAATGTTCGCCTACTAGAGCAAGTGTTCTAACTGGAAGAAATAATGATAGAACTGGTGTTTTTTATCATGGATATTCTTTAAACAAAAATGAAAAAACGATAGCACAGGAGCTAAAAAAAATTGGATATTCTACCGGTCATTTTGGTAAGTGGCATTTAAATGGAATTCGAGGACCTGGCGTACCAATTTTTGAAGATGATGAATATGGTCCTGGTGAATTTGGGTTTGATAAATGGTTAAGTGTAACTAATTTTTTTGACATTAATCCCATTTTAGCAGATAATGGAAATATTTCCGAGTTTAAAGGAACCTCGTCAGAAATAATTGTAAATAATGCATTAGAATTTATTGAAAAAAATATAAATGATAATAAACCTTCCTTTGCTGTAATATGGGACGGTTCTCCTCATGATCCGTTTGTTGCGACTAAAGATGATAAAAAAGACTTCAAAGATTTAGATAAGAATAGCAGGAATCATTATGGGGAAATGGTCGCATTNGATAGAAGTATTGGAATTTTGAGAAAGAAAATAAATGAACTTGGTATTTCTGATAATACAATTATATGGTATTGTAGTGATAACGGAGGATTAAAAAACATTTCACCATCTACTGTTGGTAATTTAAGAGGAGGTAAAAATACAATGTGGGAGGGAGGATTAAGAGTTCCTGGAATCATTGAGTGGCCTGAAAAAATTAATCCAGGTATCACTAAATACCCAGTATCTACAATGGATATTTTTCCAACAATTTTAGAGATTGTTGGATTATTTCCTAATTACAAAAAATTAAATTTGGATGGTAAAAGCATCACAAACCTTTTCGAAGACAAAAACCAAAAAAGAAGTTTAAAAATCCCATTTAGGCATGACAATAGAGGAGCACTAATTGATAATAATACTAAACTCATTGTTCATGATATTGAAAAACTTGACTTTGAGCTTTATGACTTATCTAAAGATCCCACTGAATCTAACAATATTGCAGATAGCAATCCACAATTATTCCAATCAATGAAAAATGAATTTATTATGTGGAGTAAATCTGTTGAAAATGAAATAAATCAAATGAAAATTAATGANCCTAAGTATTGGGTTGCAATGGATAATTATATNAGATATTTTGAAGATTGGNTNNATAGGCCTGAATACACAAAATGGATTGTAAGAGCCTTAAAAAATGAAGGACCAGGTTATTAAAATTTTGGACCTTTAAAGTNTTATTTTAATTTAAATTTAGTTACAACAATTCCATGNTCTGATGGATANAGNATCTCCTTATCATTAATTTTAAGTGGTTCATTAAAAAATGNCATNNAAGACTCAGATTCAATAGCTTTTATTCCTCCTCCTTTGTAAAAAATATAATCAATACGGTGTGAATCATTTCTTGTTTTATTATCCCATGTGATACCAGGTTTTTTTAATGGATTTGGATTTTTTTCTCTAAATGAATCTGAAAAACCCAAATCTTCAAAAATTTTTGTTGCGTACCATGGCACGACTAAATCATTATGGATTTTTTTTGTTTTTTTATTCCAGTCAAGGTGTGAGGGACTATTCATATCTCCACCCACAATAATAGGTATCGAATCGGATTGAGAACCATATTTTTTAAAATATGGTAAAACCTTTTGAATCATTTTATATCTGTGTTCTGTTTTTTCCCACTCCAAAAGTTCTTCTGATGTTTTTCCCATTTTTTCGGGTTCATTATTCCAAGGTAAATAATGAAACCAATTTGAAAAAAAATTCATTTTGGTTCCGTGAACAATAATTTCAGTTCCACCAAGAAAAAAAGGAAAGTCCGTATCAATTCTTTCACCNAAAGGAAACTTTGAGAAAACAGACAAATTAACTGATTTATCATTTAATGCTGTATCCTCTGATGCAATAAGATGAAAGTTATAACCAAGTTCATTTGATATATAAGGTCCTGAACCATATGTTTCAACCATTAGAATAATATCTGGATTAATTTCCCTTATTATTTTAACAACATTTTGTTGACCATTTTCAATATCATTACCCCCATGAAGAATATTCCATGCCATCACTTTAAAAGTTTCTTTTTGTGCATAAAAATCGCTATAAAATAGCAATGCTGATATTAATATTATTATCCTTATTGTAGTAGTCACTTATTAAACTAAAATATTAACTAAATCAATTAAAAAAAAATAATTGTACATTTGTACTGTTGTGTAATCTTGGTTTAATCACCNAGAGGTTTGTAGAAACCAATGAGAAGCTTTCCAATAGGGGAGCTTTTTTATTTTATAAAACTATTTCGAGAGGTTTTGTTTTTTTCCATTCTCCTCTTGTAAAATCGGGAAATCTCTGAGGCATGCCGTCCTCCCGTATCGATTTACCACTAAGTGGAGTAACAGCAGACCAAAAACAACCCTCGTATACATTTTGATCTAGTGGAAGACCTTTGTGTAAACACTCAACTATTCTATACATCATAATACCATCCATTCCACCATGTCCAGATTTCTTTGTTTTAGAATTTAATCTTTTGTAAAGTGGGTGATCATATTTTTCGTAAAGTTTTTCAAGATCATCACCTTGAATCCAAGAGTGGTGATCTTTAGTGATATCTTCGAAACCACCCTCAAGCGCAACCCTTGTAGGATAACCTGCTAGCGTTCCTTGTGTGCCTTGAATTAAATTTAATCTAGTATATGGTCTTGGACTAGTTTCATCCCATTGAACCAGTACTGTTCTTCCAAGCTCTGTTTTTATNATAGATGTATTAAGATCTCCATTTTTAAACTTCATTTTATTCCACTTATGATCTTTAGGAAAGTTTTTTTCAGCATATAATTTTCTTCCTAAAGCTGGACTTGAAAATGATACAAGGGATTTAAAATTATCATCTCCTCTAGATAGATTCATATACTGGGCAACAGGACCTAAACCATGAGTTGGGTAAACGTTTCCATTTAATTCTCTGTAGTGAAGTGTTCTCCAAGAGCCAGTACCCTTTTCATCTTGCATCATTTGCCATCTTAATTCATGTATGTAGGCAGCTTCTCCGTGCAANAGTTCTCCAATTACATTTTGCCTACACATATTCAAATACATCAATTCAGCTCTTCCATAGTTTACATTTTCCAGCATCATACAATGTTTCTGAGTTTTTTCAGATGTATTAACAATATCCCACATTTCTTCAAGTGTTACAGCAAGTGGAACCTCCACAAAAGCATGTGAACCTGCTTTCATTGATTCAATTGCCATTGGAGCATGATTATTCCAGTTAGTACTTATGAATACAACATCAGGTCTAACTTCTTTTAACATTATTTTCCAATTATTTTCATCACCCCAATATGTTTTAACGTTACTTGTTTTTGGACTATATTGATATAATCTTTCAAGTTCTCTTTTAACATTATTTTCATATAAATCACAAAGTGCAACAACTTCTGTATTTTCAATTGTTGCAAAGTTTCTTAGGTGCGAACCACCTCTATTCAATCCTATAAATGCAGCTTTAATTTTTTTCATAGGTTTATCTGAAAAATCACCCATGTATATACCCTCCCTTGGTATAGATAAATTATTTTGACAATTAATACTCAATGTTGATGCAGCAATTGCTCCTAAACTTGATTTTTTTATAAAATTTCTTCTACTGTAAGTCATAATTATTCAATATATCTACTAAAGAATTTCCAAATTTCTTCACTTGCACTTATGTCCATATTTCCCCATGCGCCGGGCCACGTATGACCTCCTCCAAAAACAGTGTAAAGCCATACTTCATGATTACTGTAACAATCAGTTTTTTTATCAAGTTTTACGTAAGAATTATCTGTATTGTCAATATTAGCTAGATTCTGGCTTTCAGTTTGTGTACATTCATTAATATTAGACCAATAATTCATAACTTCTTTTATATCTGGCGCGCCTCCCCATCCACCAGCAGCCGACATTGTGCCATCCATTGGAACTACCATATCGTTAGTCCCAGAAATTTGTAGAACAGGAACTTTTCCTGGATTACAGTTTCTCCAATCATATCCACTCATTGTACCAGTTATTGATGCAATTGCTTTGAATGTATCGGACCTTTCACATCCTAGGGTATAGCTCATAAATCCTCCATTTGACATACCACATGCAAATGTATTTTTATCACTAAGATTGTACTCAGCCTGTAATTTTTTTGCTAAATCTTTAAGGAAACTTGAATCTTCAACTGAGCTCATCTCCTTTAAATTTGCATTCCAGTGAGTTTGACCAGTAAAATAATTTCTTGTTCCTTGAGGATAACATACCATAAAACCATGTTTATCTGCAATGCTGTTCATTGCAGAATAGTTCATAATATTTGTTGAATTACTTGTATATCCGTGTAGAACAAAAACCAGAGGAGCTTTTTCCTCTAAGTTATCAGGTTTATATAATGTGTACATTCTGTTTAAACCATTATGATTTATAAAAAAATCATATGGATAAGATATTTCGTTCGAAAAATTATTGTCAGAATCTGAAATTTCACCTTCACACGAAAATGAAATTAAAATCAAAAAAATGGAAAAAAACTTATAAATTTTTCTCATCGAGATTTTTATGAGATTTTATACTCACCTGGAACTGGAATTTTATACATTCCATTTTTATCAGGCATTACTGGAGGATTAGAATCCCAACTTGGATTTTCAGGTATCATATTATCATTTGCATTCATAGCCTCATCCCATGTAACCAATTTACCAGAGTAAGTAGCCATTCTTCCAAGAATAGCAGACATAGTTGATTTAGCTCCATATTCTGTATCATTTAAATGACCACCATCTCTTATAGATTTAAAAAGTCTATTGTGTTCAATTTGATATGGGCTTTCATCCTTTCTTCCATCATAAGTGTGAATAATATTTCCATCATGATCTTCAATGTCAATAACTCCTTTATTAGTAATATTTACTTTTCCTTTAGTCCCAACTAAAAGTTCATTCACTTGTCTGTGGGTACCGGGTTGGTGTCTACACTGACTTGAAATTGTAGCCCCACTAGCATATTTAAACTCTACAAAATGATGATCAAAAATTTCACCATGATCTTTACCTTTTCGAACTTCTCTACCGCCCATTCCCTGAGCACTTACAGGAAATTCATTAATAAACCAATTAGCTACATCAATGTTATGAATGTGTTGTTCCACTATGTGATCTCCACATAACCAGTTAAAATAATACCAATTTCTCATTTGATATTCCATTTCAGTTTGATTGGGTTGTCTTTCTCTTACCCAAACACCAGCTCCATTCCATCTTACTTGACCTGAGGTTATTTTTCCTATAACGCCTCTTCTAACTTGCTTTAAAATATTGAGATAACTGTACTGATATCGTCTTTGAAGTCCAACTACTACATTTAATTTTTTTTGATTTGCAACTTTAGCTGTTTCTAAAACCTGTCTTACTCCGTGTGCATCAGTTGCAACTGGCTTTTCCATAAATACATGCTTATCCTGATCAATTGCATATTTAAAATGTAGTGGTCTAAAACCTGGCGGTGTTGCCAAGATTACAACATCTGCTAAATCTATAGCTTTTTTATAACCATTAAATCCAACCAGCATATTTTTTTCTTTAACTTCAATTTTCTTTTCTCCTTCAAATTCCTGTTTAATAGCATTAAGGCTTTTTTCTAATCTATCTTTGAATGCATCAGCCATAGCAACTAATTCAACATTTTCATCAGCTCTTAATGCTTGAACTGCAGCACCTGTCCCTCGACCTCCACAACCAACTACCGATACTTTAAGTTTCTTATTATTTGCACTATTTGCCATTCTGTTAATATTAAACGATGGGAGAACAAGACCTCCAGCTACTAACGATGAACTTTTGATAAAAAATCTTCTTTTTAAATTTTTCATTATTTCTTAAGTTTTAAAATTATCTACTTTTTTGTATGCTTCAATCACAGCAATTTCACCATCTTTTCCTTTCATGCTATTTCCATGTTCCATTCCTAAAATTCCATTAAATCCTTTACTGTAAATATATTCGAAAATTTTGTTATAATTTATTTCTCCAGTTGTTGGTTCTTTTCTTCCAGGATTATCCCCAATTTGAAAATATGCAATTTCATCCCAACAATTTTTAATATTTGGAATTAAATTACCTTCTTGAATTTGTTGATGGTAAATATCGAATAATATTTTACATGATTTTGAATTTACCGATTTACATATTTCATATGCTTGTGGACTTTCAGTAAGGAATAGCCCNGGATGATTAATAAAATTTAAGGGTTCNAAAACCATAACTAAACCATGTGGTTCCAAAATATCACAAGCATATTTTAATGAATCTATTACATTAACAGTTTGGTATGATATGTTTAGTCTTAAATCCTTGTATCCTGGTACAACTGTCATCCATTTAGCATTAATTCTTTTTGCAACCTCAACGGAAGATTTTATTTCATTTAAAAATTCCTGTCTTTTTGATTTATCTCCACTAGCTAGGTTAGGATCTTTCCAATGAATGGTGTGTGCAACAAAGACACCCATTTGAATTCCTCTTCTTCCCATAACTTTTGCCATTTTATTTTGAGTTTCAATAGTTCTTTTTTTAAGATTATTATCCTCAAAAGCAGTGAATCCTTGATCAGCAATATAATTTAGCTGATCAAAAAGATCATCACCCGCAATATTTTTAAACATTCCAAAGTGGGGAGCATATTTTAGATTAAACTCATTTTTAGCTAAGAAAAAATTGGAATTAATATGAGGCAGAGACATGCCAATTGATGTTAAACCAAGACTGTTTAAAAAATGTCTTCTTACCACATCATTAAATTAATAATAATTTATTTAATCCAGTATTTTTTTCTATCCTCNTCAGAGGGAGTATTAAATGGNCGAACAACACGGAAACCTAGAAATTGAGCATCAGTATGCCACCACAAACTTCTAGGTATTTGAGGATCTTGTTTTTTCCATTCTTTATTAGAAGCTAACCTTGCAGAGCTTCTAAGTCTGTAAGATTTACTCATAAATGAGCCTCCTCGAGCAACTCGTGGGTATAATTTTGTAGCAATCTCAATTGGATTATTTGAAATTTCACTAGATTTTTTATTGTATGCAGTCGGGTTGTATTGATCTAATGTCCACTCTGAAACATTCCCATGCATATCATGGAGACCCCATGGGTTTGGTTTTTTTTGACCAACCTTTTGATATTTTCCATTACTATTATTCTCAAACCATGCATATTCTTCAATTTCATCAGCATTTTCAAAACTAAATGCATTTTCCGTACCAGCTCTGCACGCATATTCCCATTCAGCTTCAGTAGGTAAACGATAATAATTTCCTGTCATTGCTGATAACCACTCACAAAATTTTGATGCTGCTAACTGTGTCATGGAAATTGCAGGATAACCTTCAACTCCCATTCCAAAACTCATTTCGACATATGGCGTTGTAGCAGAACTTATTGCATCAACATCAATGTTAACTTCATTTTTAATATCATTTATAATTTGTTTGTTATCAATTTCCCTACTCATGAAGAGCTCATATAAATCCCATGTAATTTCAAATTTTCCCATCCAAAATGAGTCCACGTAAACTTTATGAACTGGACCTTCATCAGCCATTCTATTTTTTTCATAATTAGGACTACCCATTTTAAATTCACCTCCTTTTATGGAAACCATTTCAAGTCCGTAATCTGATCCACCTATTTTTTGATTATAGTTTTGAAAATTATTTTTTTGAGAAAAATTTTGTGATAAAGAAAATAGCAAACTAAATATTAATAGATAAACCTTCATAAAATTTATTCTATTCTAAGTTAAGATATCATGTTTAATTTCACCATGAACATCTGTTAACCTAAATCTTCTTCCTTGATATTTATAAGTCATTTTCTCATGATTAATTCCAAACAAATGAAGAATAGTTGCTTGCAAATCATGAACATGAACTGGGTCTTTAACAATATTATATCCTAGATCATCTGTTTCACCATATGAAAAACCTGGTTTAACACCAGCACCTGCCATAAATATGGTAAAACACCTTGGGTGGTGGTCCCTTCCATAAGTGTTATTTTTAAGTGCAGCTTGTGATCCTTGACTGTATGATGTTCTTCCAAATTCTCCACCCCAAACTACAAGGGTGTCTTCTAAAAGCCCTCTCTGTTTCAAATCCATGATTAGTGCTGCTGTTGGTTGGTCAATGTCGTTAGCTTGTCCTCTTATTTGTGTTGGTAAATTTTCGTGTTGATCCCAACCCATATGGTATAATTGAACAAATCGAACATCTTTCTCTACTAGTTTTCTAGCAAGTATACAATTGGCAGCGTATGTTCCAGGTTTATTTGAGTTAGGACCATACATTTTCAAAATATTTTCAGGTTCATCAGAAATATCCATAGTCTCTGGAACTGATGTTTGCATTCTGTAAGCCATCTCATATTGAGAAATTCTACTTTCTATTTCCTTATCACCAAACATATTTATTTGTTCCTCATTTAACTCTGAAAGATAGTCTAACATTTTTCTTCTTTCTTGACGAGATAAATTTTCAGGATCCTTTAAAAAGAGAACTGGATCTTTTGCAGATCTAAACTGAACTCCTTGGTGCAGGGAGCTTAAAAATCCATTACCCCACAATCTTGAATATAAAGGTTGACCTTTTGGTCTTCCAGTTCCTCTGGAAAGTAATACAACAAAAGAAGGAAGATTTTTATTTAAACTTCCCAAGCCATAACTAAGCCATGAACCCATACTAGGTCTTCCAGGCTGCTGTGACCCTGTCTGAAAAAAAGTTACTGCCGGATCATGATTGATTGCTTCAGTATTCATTGATTTAATGAAACATAATTCATCAACTACTTTACTTAAGTAAGGTAAAAGATCGCTTACCCAAGCCCTAGACTCACCGTATTGCTTAAACTTTGTAGTTCCACCAACCAATGAAAACTTATCTTGGCCTGATGTCATTCCTGTAAGCCTTTGTCCCATCCTTACGGATTCAGGTAAGTCTATACCACGCATATCTGTTAATTTTGGTTTGTAGTCAAAAAGGTCTTGCTGAGCAGGCCCTCCACTTTGAAATAAATAAATAATTCTTTTAGCTTTTGGAGCAAAGTGAGGTAAATTCAGTTGATTTTTAATGACTGAAAATGGATCATCATCCGAATTATTAAATGGATTTACTATAGAACCAAGAGCCAAGCCTCCTATACAAAGGCCAGTTTTCTTAAGAAAATTTCGTCTATTATTATTTATAAAGTGTTTGTGAATTTCTTCCATTAGCTCTTTTGACTAGTTTCATCTAAATTATAAATTAACATGCAAAGTTTATCGAAAGCAACTCTTTCACTATTAATTGAATTTTCATCATTAAAATAATTTTTCAGTTTTGATAATTCATTTTTGTTTGGAGATCTTCCAGTTATTGTTCTATAAAGCTTGGTAATTTTTTCATATATATCAATATCCATCTTGTATACATTTGATGATAAATGGAGAGCAGCTTTTTGAAACTCGGGATTATTCATCAAGGTTAATGATTGTAATGGAGTACTTGTATTTTGTCTTTGAACTTCACAGTTGTCTCTAGAGGCAGCATCAAAAATCATCATCGCTGGCGGTGGTACCGTCCTTTTCCAAAATGTATAGAGACTTCTGCGATATAAATTGTCACCAGTACTCATTACATATTTTGCTAAACTACCACCCCCTCCGCCTGTTACCTCATCCCAGAGTCCTTCTGGTTGAAGTGGTTTTACACTTGGGCCTCCTAATTTATTTACCAATAATCCACTGGATTTTAAAATATTGTCACGAATCATCTCAGCTGAAAGTTTTTGTCTTGGGTAGCGAGATAGATATACGTTTTCTGGATCTAAACTATAATTTAGATCACTTGTACGGCTAGTCTGCTTGTAAGTTGAAGACATAACAATTCTCTTTATTAATTTTTTTGTATCCCATTGATCACTCTTCATGTAAGTCACTGCAAGCCAATCTAAAAGTTCTGGATTAATCGGTCTATTACCTTGACTTCCAAAGTCATCTGGTGTTGCTACTATTCCAACTCCAAAAAATTGTTGCCATATCCTGTTTACTACCACTCTAGACGTNAGTGGGTTTTCTTCATCAAAAAACCATTGAGCAAGGTCTAATCTGTTTGCATTAGCTTTTTTCAATGGCATTACAGCAGATGGTGTCATGGATTTAACTTCATTTAATTTAAGATTATATAGCCCTCTGTTTAGAACATAAGTTTTTCTTAAGTTTTCACTTTCTTTCATAACCATAAAAGTCACTTTGTCTAAACTATCTGGTAATTTTATAAAGTCAAGACCTTTATTAACTTCAGATTTTGAAATAGTCAGCCTTGGTTTTGGCGCATAATCTCCATACTGAATTAATCCCTCTTCATCAATATTATTGAAGAAACTATAAAATCCGTAAAATTCATCGTGTGTAATATTATCATATTTATGACTATGACATCTGGCACACTCCATAGTCAAACCCATCATTAATTTAGAAGTTGTAATAGCCCTGTCCGCAACATATTCGACTCTATATTCCTCTGGAATTACCCCACCTTCCTGTGTAATTTTATGATTTCTATTAAAGCCTGTTGCAATAATTTGTTCCTTAGTTGCATTTGGAATCAGGTCACCTGCAAGTTGCCAAGTGATAAATTCGTCATATGGGATATTGGAGTTGTATGCATGAATTACCCAATCACGCCAAGGCCACATAGTTCTTTCTGTATCATCTTGATAACCATGACTGTCTCCATATCTAGCAATATCCATCCAAATCGATGCCATTCTTTCACCATAATTTTTTGAGTCTAGTAATCTATTGACCAAGTTCTCATAGGAATCTGGAGATTGATCATTTAAAAAATTATCTATTTCTTCAACTGTTGGTGGAAGTCCAATAATATCAAAATATAACCTTCTAATTAGTATTTCTTTTGATTCTAATTTTGAAAATTCAAGATTATTATTTTCAATATTTTTTGCAATAAAAAAATCAATTTCATTTGATGTCCACTGTGTGTTGATGATTTCTGGTATTTCTGGTATTTCTGGCTTAATGAAAGACCAATGTTTTTTCCATTTGGCACCTTGAAGTATCCATTTTTTTAAAACCTCTTTTTCATATTCCGACAGTGCTAAATTTGACTCTGGAGGGGGCATAACAATAGATTCATTTTCATGATAAATTCTTCTAATCATTTCACTTTCTTCTAGGTTTTCAAGATCAACAACTTTTTTTAGTAGGTCCTCTGTCATTTGATACAAGCCCTCTTTGGTATCTAATCTTAAATTTGCTTTTCTTTGTTTATCATCAGGGCCATGACAAGCAAAACATTTATCAGAAATTATTGGGTTTACATGAAAATTAAAATCAACATTCTCAGGGACATTAGAAACATCCTTCACCTCAAAATTCAAATCATTATTTTCAATATATGAATCTGTGTAAGATTTTGATTTAAAATAATTTAATCCAAAGATTAGCAGGAATGGAATTATTAAATATGGAAGATTTTTTTTCATTTTACACCTAAACTAATTTAAAGAAAATTAGTTATTTAGAAGCCAAAAAATTCAAGATTACTCCCTCCATAACTTTATAACCTTCTTTATTTGGGTGAACTAAATCATTTTCTGTAGTATGTTCTGGAACTTTTAAACCTCCATTTCCATCATCCATTACAGAATGATAGTCGACATATTGAATGTTGTTTTTAAGACAGTAATCTTTTAATAACAAATTCAATTCTATTACCTTTTTTGCAACATTTTTTATTGACGGTGACCAAGGAAAAGCCTTAGCAGGTAAAACAGAGCAAATGAATACCTCTATATTATTTGACAATGCAATTTCACTCATTGAAAAAATATTTTCAGCAATATTTTCAATTTCCATAGGACCAGTATTTCCTGCAATATCATTTATTCCAGCAAGTATAACTACAGCGGTGGGTTTAAGATTTACCACATCTGGTTTAAATCTAATCAACATTTGTGGAGTTGTTTGACCACTAATCCCCCTGTTTACAAAGGGGTTATTAATAAAAAAATCAGGATTAAAGTTTGACCAACCTTCGGTTATTGAGTTACCCATAAAAACAACTCTGTTTTCATCTAGATCATCAATTAATTCTTTATTAGATTCGGCATACTTTGATAGATTTGCCCAATCATCTAGTGTGCCCCCCCCTTGAATAAAAACAGTGTTATTTTTATTTTCAAAGTCGCATGACATTAAGCTAAAAATTATTACAGATAGTATTAAATATTTATTCATTTTTTTTTGTTTTTGAGTGAATCCATTTGAGAAAATCTTTTTCAGCAAATGCTGTATCCCAACTATTGTGATATACATTTTCATAAAATGTAATCCTAGGATTTCCACCATTTTTTATAATAGCATTAGCCATTTTTAAAGAGTGTTGCGGTAAAACAGTTTTATCCAATGAACCGTGAAAAATCCACACAGGTACTTTTTTAGCAAAATTTGACACATTATTAGGGTTACCATCTCCACAAATAGGAGTTGCAGCAGCAAACATATCAGGTCTTTGAGCTAAAATAGCATATGTTCCCATACCACCCATTGATAGTCCAGTTACATACACTCTATTGCTATCAACATCATTACGATTTATAAATTTATCCATGAACAATACTACTAAGTTTAGTGCATTTGATTTTCTTACATCATAGTCAAATTTATATGGATCATAGTGTCCACCCCACCAATCATTTTTTGGTGATTGTGGAAAAATAACCCAAGATTTAAATTTTTCTCTGCTAGATTTTTTTAAAAAAAGTTCAGATCCATGGATTAATTGTAATTCATTGTCACCTCCTCTTTCACCTGCTCCATGCAAAAAAAGGTGAACTGGATATTTTTTATTTTCATCATAATCTAAGGGCGCTAAAATTCTGTATTTTAGAGTATCACTCTTTACAATAAATTCTTTCTTCTCAAACAGATTTTTTTGAGAGAATAAAAAAATAGGCAATAATAAAATCAATAAATGTCTAATGATCATCATCACTTGGTAATCTAATATTTTCAACAAGCTTTATAATTTTTTCTGGTGGTTGTGAAGTAAAATTGGACACTGTAATTGAAACAATTAAATTAATTAACATAGCTATTGTACCAAACCCCTCAGGCGAAATACCAAACCACCAATCTTCAGGACCACCTCCACCAAACCATCCAAATTTAAATTTCGTCATGTAAAAGAGCATAGATAAAATACCTATCAACATCCCAGAAATTGCACCCTCCTTATTCATTTTTTTGTAAAAAATTCCTAGAACAATTGCAGGAAAAAATGAAGCAGCAGCTAATCCAAACGCCAGTGCCACTGTTGCAGCAACAAAATCGGGTGGGTTAATACCGAAATATCCAGCTAAAAGAACAGCAAAAAATGCGGAGATTCTGGCAGCAATTAATTCACCCTTATCACTTATATCGGGCTTAACCATCCTTTTTATTAAATCATGAGAAATTGATGATGATATTACAAGAAGTAAACCAGCGGCAGTTGAAAGAGCAGCAGCAATAGCTCCAGCAGCAAGAAGGGCAATTACCCAATTTGGAAGTTGTGCTATTTCAGGATTAGCCAATACCATTATGTCCTTGTCAATAGTTAATTCATTAAGCTGCTCATCTCCTAAATATTGGATAATATTATCATCATTTTTATCATCATATGTCAAAAGCCCAGTATCTTCCCATTTTTTAAACCAGTAGGGCATTGTTGAATATTCTTTTTCAGAAACTGTTTCAATAAGATTAGTCCTAGCAAAGACTGCAATTGCAGGAGCTGTAGTATATAAAATTGCAATAAAAAGCAGTGCCCATCCTGCTGACTTTCTTGCATCACTTACTTTCTTGACAGTGAAAAATCTAACAATAACATGTGGAAGTCCTGCTGTTCCAATCATTAAAGCAGCTGTTATTAAAAATACNTCCAATGTAGATTTAGAACCAGANGTATATTCACTNAAACCTAATTCNTCGTGTAANCCATTTAATTTATCTAATAAATAAACACCATCAGCAGATTGAGATCCAAATCCAAGTTGCGGAATTGGATTTCCAGTCATTTGAATGGATATAAAAATTGCAGGAACCATAAAAGCAAATATCAGCACGCAGTATTGTGCAACTTGAGTATATGTTATGCCTTTCATTCCTCCAAGTATTGCATAAAAGAGTACAATACCCATTCCTATAAATACACCTGAATTAATATCAACTTCAAGGTATCTTGAGAATACAATACCAACTCCCCTCATTTGACCAGCAATGTAAGTGAAGGAAACAATTAAAGCACAAAAAACAGCAACAGTTCTCGCTACATTTGAGTAATACCGGTCACCAATAAAATCAGGAACTGTAAATTTTCCAAATTTTCGTAAATAAGGCGCAAGTAATAGAGCTAATAAAACATAACCTCCAGTCCATCCCATAAGATATACTGACCCATCATAACCAATAAAAGAAATTATTCCAGCCATTGAAATAAATGATGCAGCACTCATCCAATCTGCAGCAGTTGCCATTCCATTAGCAATAGGATTAACACCCTTACCTGCAATGTAAAACTCATTTGTTGATCCTGCCTTTGACCAAATTGCAATCCCAATGTAGAGAGCAAAAGTCAAACCCACTATAATCCAAATCCAAATTTGTAAAGACATATTACTTTATTTATTAAGACCTGTAAAATTTATCAAGTCTATTCATTAAAAAAATGTAAATAAAAATTAAAATAACGAAAGTATAAATGGATCCCTGCTGAGCAAACCAAAAGCCAAGCTTAAACCCAAAAAATTGAAATTCATTCAATTGATCAACCAGAATAACGCCAAAACCAAATGAAACTGTAAACCAAATTGAAAGAAGAATAGTTAGATATTTAAGATTTTTTTTCCAGTAAATATCAGCCTTATTGTTTTTCATTGTTGTTGTATGTAATTTAGTAATAATTTATTTCAATTAAAAGTGAAGCATTTCAATTTTATTTTCAAAGTTATTTTTCTATTAATAACAGTAATTTTTGTGTCATGTGATAGCAAATTGAAAACGCAAAAAAGTGAATTAAAAAAAGATGGAATGGTATTCATTGAAGGAGGAAAGTTTTTAATGGGTGGAGATAATGATGAAGCCAGGAGTGATGAGTATCCAAAACATAGTGTTGAGATTAGTTCTTTTTGGATGGATGAAACTGAGGTGACAAATGCGCAGTTCAAAAAATTCATTGATGAGACAGGTTATATAACAACTGCAGAACGAAAAATTAATTGGGATGAAATTAAGTCTGCATTGCCACCAGGCACTCCAAAGCCTAACGATAGTTTATTGGAACCAGCATCTTTGGTTTTTAAAGAATATGAAACAAAAAATTTAAATGATTACTCAAATTGGTGGTCACTTGTTAGGAATGCTAATTGGAGGCAGCCATTTGGACCAGACAGCAATATTACTGGCAAAGAAAATTATCCAGTTGTCCATGTTAGCTGGGAGGATGCGCAAGCATATTGTGAATGGGCAGGAAAAAGATTACCAACAGAAGCTGAATTTGAGTATGCCTCCAGAGGAGGTAAATTAAACAATATATATAGCTGGGGAAATGAAAAAATTGATGTGAAAGAAATTAAAGCAAATAGTTGGAATGGTTCCTTTCCATCTAAAAACACAGTATTGGATAAGTTTTATTATTCTGCTCCAGTAAAGTCTTTTTCACCAAATGGATACGGTTTGTATGATATGGGCGGAAATGTATGGGAATGGTGTTCAGATTGGTATCATTCTAATTATTATTCAATGCTCCCAAAGTCAGGAACTTTGAATCCAAAAGGACCAGATACTAGCTATGACCCAATTGAACCTTTTAGTCAAAAGAAAGTAATTCGGGGTGGTAGTTTTTTATGTAATGATTCATATTGTAGTGGCTATAGAAATGCTGCAAGAATGAAAACAACACCAGATTCAAGTTCTCTGCATACAGGATTTAGAACAGTTTATTCAGAGTAAAAAGTAAAATGCCCAAACCGTTTGAGATGGCTTGGGCATTTAAAACAACAACTAACCAAAAAATATTATGTGTACTTATTTTNTATTATGCATTAACCATGCCAAACTTAATTCTTAAGAATTATTTAACATACTATTAAAAGAAATAATAGTTTCATAACCTTTATTTTTAAAATATTCAGCTGAATTTAAGTCTCCAATTACAAGAGCAAAATCACCACCCCAGGCACCTAAACTTTTAATTTCTCCACTAAAATCATTAAACAACTTTTCTTTTATAGTTTTCTTATTTAAAGTATTTGAAGTTAGGTTTTCATGTTTAATAATTAAATTTTTAAACTCATCCATTTCATCACATTTTACTATGTCGTCTGTTATTTGAGAAATTTGATTAATTACATCATCATCAATAATTATTTTTTGGAATAAATTAATTTCATCATCTGTTTTTTGTTTTTTATTTAAGTGAACAAAAAATAAATTTTCATGAAATTTAGGTTTGAATTGAACTTTATTGATAATAGGATTTTTATTGTTTATTTGATAAACAATTGGTGATTCATGAATTGAGGATGCAATATCGTATCCACTTCCTTTGCTAACTGCCCAAAGTAATTGATATGGATCAGTTTGAGACCATTTTGATAGATTGCATATTAATGTTGATGATGATCCTAGGCCCCAGCTTCTATCAAAATTCATATTTGATTCTAATTTATACCCATTTTTGAGTTTGAAGATTTGTGGATTTAATTTTTTGATTTCTAGTAGAAGCTTTTGAAGGTATAAAAGTTCATCAGTTGAGTCATTAATAATCTCAAGATTTGGTAATTTAAAATCTCCATAAATCCATATGTTTTTTTTGTTATCATAGCTCTTCCAACTAATAATTTTACTGTCAATTTTATCAACCTTTAAAGTTTGATAGTAGCTTGTTGGAATAGATAAAGCTTTTGCACCATTTAAAACAAAATACTCTCCAGTNATTAAAAGTTTTCCATGACTTTTAAAAGTTGAGTTCATCGTTTCTTAATTTTTTTAAAGCTGTTTCAGCTGATCTAAAACTTACTTTATTCTTTTTAAAATAATTAATTAAAATTTCTTTTTCTGTTTTGTTTGCACTTAATGTATTTAAAATATTAATAAGATGCATTTTCATGTGACCAAGTTGAATACCAGATGTAATTAAAGATCTTATCGCAGCAAAATTTTGTGCTAATCCAGCTACTGCAATAATTCTCATTAAATCTTTTCCGTTTGGGTTTTTTAATAATTTTAAACACCATTTCACAAGTGGATGAAGATTTGTTATTCCACCAACAGTTCCAATTGCTAATGGAATTTCAATCCAATANATAAATTCATCTTTTTCAATTTTTGCATGTGTTAAACTTGAATATTTACCTTCTTTTGCTGCATAAGCATGCGCACAAGCTTCAACTGATCTGAAGTCATTGCCAGTAGCAATTACAACAGCATCAATACCATTCATTATCCCTTTATTATGTGTAACNGCTCTACTAATATCATTCTTTGCAATTTCTATTGCATCTATAAATTTTCTGGCAAATTTTATTGGTTCTTCAACATCTCCATTTTTTAACTCATTTAATTTACATCGCACTTCAGCTTTTACTAAACATTGAGGAACATAATTGGAAAGAATACTCATAACTATTTCTAAATTTTCATCTTCATCAAATAATTTTGATTCCAAAAACTCTGTCTNAAAACTTTTTGCAAATTGCTCAAGACAAGAATTTATAAAATTTGCTCCCATTGAATCAACAGTGTTAAAATCAGAACTTAATTGGTAATAATCATTTATTTCAGATGTCTTATCAATTAAATTAATATTAAGAATACCACCCCCTCTAGCTAGCATATTTTCTGAAATTTCATTACAATCATTAAGAATTTTACTTTTTGAATTTTCAAAAAATTCATAAAGTTTATTTTTATCACCATTAAATTTAAAATGTACTTGCCCNGTTTTAATAACATTAATTATTTCAGTTTTGAAGCCTCCTCTTTTTGACCAAAATTTTGCTGATTTACAAGCCGCAGCGACAACAGAGCTTTCTTCAATTGCCATTGGAATTGTGTAATTTTTGTTATCAATGAGAAAATTTGGAGCAATTCCTAGTGGAATAAAGAAATTTGTTAATGTATTTTCAGAAAATTCATCATGAATTTTTTGAAGTTCCTCATCCTCACTCCAGTATTGTTTTAAGATCTCGATATCATCATTTGATGAATTAAAAAAATTCTCAATTACCCAATCAATCTTTTCACTCTTTGTGAGTTTTGAAAAACCATCTTTCATACAACTTAACAAAGATAGTTATTGTTAAATTCTTTTAATAAACATATCTTTAAAAGCTAAACAGCTAATTAAAAAATGAAAAAAAAATCAATATTAAATTTACCACTACATTTAATTTTATCATTTGTAATTTTTTACAGTATTAGCTGTGAATCTCCAAATAAAAATTTTGATAACCCTAATATAATCTACATACTTGCTGATGACCTAGGCTATGGTGAATTAGGTGTTTATGGGCAGAAAATTATTGAAACTCCTAATATAGATGCTCTTGCAAAAANAGGTTTNTTATTTACAGATCATTACACTGGATCTCCAGTATGTGCTCCAGCAAGGAGTGTACTTATGACAGGTCAACATTCTGGTCATACGCATATTAGAAATAATGGAGAGTGGTCCGAAAGAGGTGATGTTTGGAGCTTTGAAGCTATGTTTAATGACCCTTCACTTGAAGGTCAAAGACCTCTTCCTGACTCAACTATCACTGTAGCCAAAGTTTTCAAGGATAATGGTTACAAAACTGGAATGGTAGGTAAATGGGGGTTGGGAGCTCCACACACTAATAGCATACCAAATTTGATGGGCTTTGATTTTTTTTATGGATATAATTGTCAAAGGCAAGCTCACACATTTTATCCTACACATTTATGGAAAAATACTGAAAAAGATATTTTAAATAATTATATAGTAACAAAACAGGAGGGTCTTGATTCTGGTGCAGATATCAATTCAGAGGAAAGCTATAAGAAATATAATCAGGCTGATTATTCAGCTACACTAATGCATAATGAAGCTCTTAAATTTATTGATGACAATAAAGATTCAAAATTTTTTCTTTATTATGCCTCGCCACTTCCACATTTGCCCTTGCAAGCTCCAAAAGATTGGGTTGATTATTACAGAGAAAAAATTGGACCTGAAAAACCTTACACAGGTAGGCGATATTACCCTAATCAATATCCCAAAGCTACATATGCTGCAATGATTTCTTATTTAGATGAGCAGGTTGGTGAAATTGTTGATAAACTAAAAGAAATTGGAAAATATGAAAATACTTTGATAATCTTTACAAGTGATAATGGACCCACACATGTAGATCATGTGGATATAGATTATTTTAATAGTGCTGGTATTTTAAACGGAGATAGAAATAGAGTCAAAGGTAGAGTTTATGAGGGAGGAATTAGAGTACCAATGATTGCTCATTGGCCAAGTCAAATTAAAAGTGAAAGAACTACTAATCACATTTCTGCATTTCAAGATTTTTATGCAACTGCTTTAGATATTTTAAAATTAGATAAACCATATTACATTGATGGACTGAGTTTTCTACCGCTTTTAAGTAATAAAAATCAAAAAAAACATGATTATTTGTACTGGGAATTTTCCACACAAAGTGGACAACAAGCAGTTCGATACGGTAAATGGAAAGGTCTTAAAACAGATCTTCAAAAGGGGCCTCAGCCTTTACAATTATTTAATCTTGAAGATGATATTAAAGAAATAAAAAATGTTTCAAATGATAATCCTTNCATTGTTGAAAAAATTGAATCAATTATGCTGAATGCTAGAACAACACCAANACTTGAAAATTTTAAAATTAAAGCTTTAGATAATTAGATATGACTAATACAATTGTAATTCTTGCAGCAGGTATGTCTTCAAGAATGAAAAAATCAACTGACTCGTCAATAGGCTCAACAAAGGCTGATGAAGCAAATAAAAAAAGTAAATCTCTTATCACATTTGGNAATAAACCATTTATATNTTTTCTNCTTGAAAATATAGTTGATGCNGGTTTTCAAAATGTGATNATGGTAGTTGGAAAAGATTACAAAGATTTTAAAAATGAAATGGATAAATTTCCTGATATTTCTAAAATAAATATTGAATACGCCATTCAATCAATACCTGAAAATAGNGTTAAGCCNTTNGGAACTGCAGATGCTGTATATCAAACAATGGATCAAATTGATAAATTAAAAAATCAAAGCTTTTGTGTTTGTAATAGCGACAACTTGTATTCCACAAAATCCTTGAAATTNATTAGNGAAAACTCATATGACAATGCTGTTTTAGCATACGATAGAGANTCTTTGAATTTTCCTAAAGACAGAGTTNCATCATTCTCAATTTTAATGACAAACAGCGAATTNAATCTAGTAAATTTCATTGAAAAACCAACTCAAGAACAGGTCGAACAAAACTTAGATGATAATGGTAAAATAAGAGTCAGCATGAATATATTTAAATTTGATGGAAGTCAGGCTTTTGAATTTATTAAAAGTTGTCCTGTAAATCCGTTGCGAAATGAAAAAGAACTACCATCTGCGATTGTCAATATGATTAGTCATGATTCACTTTACATGAAGGGGATTCCAATTGCTGAGCATGTACCAGATTTAACATCAAAATCTGATATTCAAATAATTCAAAAATTAATTGAATCAAAATGATTAAAAGAAAAATAATTTTAAATTTAAGTTAGTGATAGAATTAAGTGTAATAGATAAAATTATTATAGTATTCTTTTTTGTGCTAGTCCTTACAATTGGATTTGCCGTTTCTAAAAGATCATCTAAAAATACATCTGAATACTTTCTTTCAGGAAGAACACTGCCTTGGTGGCTGTTAGGCTTGTCAATGGTAGCAACAACTTTTTCAACTGATACACCAAATTTAGTAACCGATATTGTTAGAACAAATGGAGTTTCTGGGAATTGGGTTTGGTGGGTTTTTCTATTAACTGGTTTACTTACAGTTTTCGTATATGCGAAGCTTTGGAGAAGNTCGGATGTAGCAACNGATATGGAATTTTATGAACTTAGATATAGTGGTAAGGCTGGTAGATTTCTAAGAGGTTTTAGATCCGTCTACTTAGGCATTATATTTAATGTACTGGCTATGGCAGGAGTAACTTTAGCTGCAATTAAAATTGGAGCTATCATGCTTGATTTGTCTGCTATTGAAACTGTACTTTACGCTGGAGGTGTAACTCTAATTTTTAGCACTGCTGGTGGATTCAGAGGAGTGGTTTACACTGACTTTATTTTATTTTTTACAGCTATGGCCGGTTCAATTGGTGCAGCTATATATTTAGTTAATCTTCCCGAAGTAGGAGGGGTTTCATCAATAATGAGTAATGAAGCTATTTCAGAAAAAATATCAATGTTCCCTGACCTTTCAGATAAAGAAACTTTATGGACATTATTANTTATACCTTTTGCTGTTCAGTGGTGGAGTTCNTGGTATCCTGGTGCAGAACCAGGTGGAGGAGGGTATATTGCCCAAAGAATGCTAGCGGCGAAAAATGAAAACCATGCCTTAGGTGCCACTTTGTTTTTTAATGTTATGCATTATGCTTTAAGACCATGGCCATGGATTATTGTTGCGCTTGCTTCACTAATTGTTTATCCGGATTTAGCATCTTTAAGTGAGGCATTTCCAAATATATCTGAAGATAAGTTAGGACAAGATTTAGCATACCCAGCTATGTTAACTTTACTTCCAACTGGNCTTCTTGGACTTGTGTTAGCATCATTGATTTCTGCATATATGTCAACAATTTCAACGCACCTTAATTGGGGATCATCATATGTTGTTAATGATTTTTATTTACAACTCATTAATAAAAATGCATCTCAGAAAGAGCTCGTTAATGTTGGAAGATTTTCTGTTGTTATATTAATGATAATAAGTTCTGTTATAGCCATACTACTTACTAATGCTCTTCAATTATTTGATATTATTTTGATGTTTGGAGCAGGAACAGGTTCAATCTTTATCCTTAGATGGTTTTGGTGGAGAATAAATGCATGGAGTGAAATAGCTGCAATGTTAAGTTCAGGAATAATTTCAATTGCTTTAACAAATGAATCACTATTCAACTTAATTTTCAATGATGATGGTTTTCCTGCTTACATGAAATTTCCATTTATTGTGTTGGTAACTACTTCAATATGGTTAATTGTTACATTTATTACACCCGCAGATGAAAAAGAAACTCTAATTAAATTCTATAAAAAAACAAAACCTGGAGGTCCTGGATGGAATAAAATTAAAGAGCATATTACCATGAGAGATGAGAAAGAGGAATGGATTGTTCCTAAAGGAATAATATGTATGATTATAGGTTGTATAACTATATATTCTGCCCTATTTTCAACTGGTTACTTTATTTATGGTGAAATTAGTTCAGCATTAATATTTTTATTAGTCACAATTGTTTCTGGATTGATTTTATTTAAAAATGCCAAAAAAATTATGTTGTAACATTAATGAATCCTAATTCTATTAAATATAAAAACCCTGGATCATCTTCAACAACACGATTTGAAAGAATTCATACTGTAATTTTTGATAATAAAAAAAGTGGTGAACTGTTAGTAGCCAAGGAAATAAANAAACTAATTGAAAAAAATAATAAAAAAAATAAGAAAACTGTACTTGGATTAGCAACCGGATCATCTCCAAAGGGTACATATAAAATACTTATTGATTTTCATAAAAATGAAAATCTAAGTTTCAAAAATGTTATTACATTCAATTTAGATGAATACTACGGCTTAGAAAAAGATCACTCTCAAAGTTATCATAAGTTTATGCATGATCATTTATTTGATCATATTGATATCGATGTTAAAAATATAAATATTCCTGATGGGAAAATTGATAAAAAAAGTATTGATAAATATTGCAAGGATTACGAAAAAAAAATTAAATCAAGTGGAGGTATTGATATTCAATTATTAGGAATTGGAGCGAATGGACATATTGGATTTAATGAGCCTGGTTCAAATTTAAATTCTATTACTAGACTTGTTAAACTTGATTACAAAACAAGAAAAGATGCTAGGCTTGACTTTAATGGAATTAAAAATGTTCCAAGTTCCGCGATAACTATGGGTGTTAAAACANTATTATCATCAAAAAGAATAATATTGTTAGCTTGGGGCCAAGGCAAATCTGACTCAGTTAAATCTGCAGTAGAATCAAGACAAAATGTCAAAGTTCCTGCAAGCTTACTACAATCTCATCTTAATACTACTTTTGTTTTAGATAAAGACTCTTCATCTGATCTTACACGAATTTCTCAGCCTTGGCAAGTTGGTGCTCAACTAATGGATGGGGAAATGAAAACAAGAGCTATTCATTGGCTATCAAGTGTCACAAAAAAACCAATTCTTAGGTTAACTGAAAAAGATTATAATCAAAATAACTTATCTGACTTATTAATTGATAAATCACACTATGACATAAATTTAGAAGCATTTAATAAACTTCAAAGAACAATAACAGGATGGCCTGGTGGNAANCCAAATGCCGATGATATGCATAGACCTGAAAGAAAAAATCCATCAAAAAAGAGAGTTATTATTTTTAGTCCTCATCCCGATGATGATGTTGTTTCTATGGGTGGTACATTTGATAGACTGGTAAGTCAAGGTCATGAAGTACATGTTGCATACCAGACCTCAGGTAATATTGCTGTATCAAATGAAGA